>PDWI01005698.1_pt1 | contig 18696 bp, 9 predicted proteins | sample 1430891 | NCBI WGS metagenome assembly PDWI01 (sample SAMN01162508, study PRJNA174530) | Oral metagenome, whole genome shotgun sequencing project. | biome: Marine environment; feature: Marine mammal; material: Swab sample of the gingival sulcus; isolation source: swab sample of gingival sulcus...
AAAATTGGGTATTCCCATTGAAGATTTTAGAAATAGAGGGGAGGCTTATTTTGAAGTAAAAGTTGAAGGAAAGTCAGGCTTTTATAGTTCTTATGCCAATTGTCCGTATCATTTTCCGTTACATACCGATTGCTCTGACTTTGAGCATATCCCAAATACTATATGCTTATTTTGCGTTGAACCAGCAAATCTAGGAGGTGATTCAATTCTAACAAACATAAATAACATTGTACAAAATATGGATGCTGATTTAAAACATTTTTTATTAACACATAAATTTAAAATGAGAGAAAAACTACGTTCTATTCTATACAAAATTAACGCAAATAATTTTGGAATAATTTATAACAGAATTATTCTTGAAAATTTTTCAAAATTAACCGATAACGAGAGAATGCAATTAGACAAATTAGATGCTTTGATAAACAAATTTATTTTGAAAATAAGTTTGAAAAAAGGGGATTTGTTAATAGTTAGAAATGACACATATCTTCACGGTAGAACAGGTTTTGAAGAAAATTCCAAAAGATTACTCAGACGAATAAGGTTTAATATTTAACTCACACTGTAAATAATTTTTTTTAATGAGTTAAATATATACTTCAATAATAAAATAAATAAAAATGCAATCTTTAATAGCTAAATACATTAATAATACCAATCAAAATATTTTTTTAACAGGAAAGGCGGGAACAGGAAAAACAACATTTCTTCAGAAACTATCGCAGCATACTCCTAAAGAAATTATAATATCGGCACCCACAGGTGTTGCTGCAATAAATGCAGGAGGAATTACTTTGCACTCTTTGTTTCAATTACCATTTAGCGGTTTCATTCCCGATAACAACGGATTAAACGATATTAACTTAACTGTTGAGATGAATACCCCTCGTACTTTATTGAGAGCCGTGAAAATGCATAAATCAAAAAGAGACTTATTGCGTTCGTTAGAGCTATTGGTAATTGACGAGGTTAGTATGCTACGTGCCGACACTCTGGATGCTATTGATGTATTGCTTAGAAGCATAAGACGAAATTATGATTCTCCTTTTGGTGGATTGCAAATTCTTTTTATTGGTGACTTATGGCAATTGCCTCCGGTGGTGGGTAACGAAGAAAATAATATTTTACAAAAATATTATTCATCTCCTTACTTCTTCAATGCTAAAGTGTTAAAAAACAACCCTTTGCTTTATGTTGAATTTGAAAAAATTTATCGTCAAGAAGATATAGGGTTTGTTAATGTATTGAACAATCTACGCCAAAATAAATTAACAAATGAAGATATAAACATACTGAATAAAAAATATATAGCTGACAAAGCACAAATATACAACTCTAATGCTATTTATTTAACCACTCATAATTCAATAGCTAATAGAATTAATCAGTCACAATTAAATAAAATAAATAAACCGTCGGTATTTTTTAATGCCATTATATCCAAGAACTTTAAAGAATCGCAATATCCTAACGATGTACAATTGGAGTTTAAATTAGGTGCTAAAGTAATGTTTATAAAAAATGACATATCGGGAAAGCATCGCTATTACAATGGTAAAATAGGAACAATATCGGGCATCAACGATGAGCATATAAATGTGGAATTTGAAGATGGTACAACAGCTCCTGCCGAACTTTACGAATGGGAAAATACCCGATATGCTCTTGATAAAACAACCGGGGAATTAGAGAAAATTGTAGAAGGAACATTTAAACAATATCCCTTACGCTTGGCATGGGCTATAACTATTCACAAAAGCCAGGGATTAACATTTGATAAAGCCGTAATAGACGTGACTAACATATTTGCCGCAGGACAAGCTTATGTTGCTTTTTCACGATTACGAAGCCTAAACGGTTTAATATTGGCTCAGCCAATGAATAATAATGTTATTAGCATAGACGAAGATGTAATTGAATATAGCCAAAATAAAAAATCGAAAGATGAACTTAATAAGAATTTCAGTTCCCTATCAAAGCAGTATTTCTTATCGTATATTCCCGATAATTTTTGTTTTGATGACTTGGTAAACAACATAAAGGAATATCTTAAAACATTTAATAAAGAAGAAAACCGTTCCGCAAAACAATCCTATAAATCCAATGTGGAAACATGGTTAAATAAAACAATGGAAATATGGGATATCGGTAATAAATTTAAAGTTCAACTTATTGGGATAATAAACTCAAATAACGATGACTATATATTAAAATTAAACGATAGAATAACTAAGGCTATCGGTTATTTTGAACCTATTTTGAAATCGATATATATTGATATTACCGAACTTGTTAAAGAGGTTAAAACCGTTAAAGGCACTAAAAAATTTGTTACGGAATTAATTGTATTGTCAAGTAAATTTGTTGATAAACAAAAGAAAATGTATAAAATTTCAACCCTTATTAAATCTACTATTGAAAATACTGATTATATACGCGACAATGTGAAAAAAGTAGAATATGTGGATGAAAATATTTTAAAAAGTTCCCGAAAAACTAAAAAAGGAAGTGTTAAACATATAAAAGAAAAAATAGATACTAAATTAATAAGCTACGAATTATATAAATCGGGAATGAGTATAAAAGAAATTGCTAAACATCGTAGTTTAACAGCTTCTACAATTCTTAACCATATGACTTATTATATCGAAAGAGGAGAACTAAATGTATTGGAATTTATAAGCAAAATAAAAATTGATAAAATAGAACCTTTTATAAAAGCAAACAGAAATTTACCGTTAACCGAGATTAAAACGGCTTTAGGTAACGACATTAGTTATCCCGATATTAAATTGGTTATCTCCAAATTAAATTGGGAGAAAAAAAATAATTCTAATGACGAATGAAAATTTTATAGATTTTAAATCACAAAAAAAACGTAAGATTTTTAATGTTATGTTGTAAAATTTCAAAATAAATAACTATTTTTAAACCAAATTCTTTGTGATTTGAACACATAATATATTTTATAATGTATATCCCGAGTTTAATTATTTTTAAAAGCACTTTAGATATTAATAAATAATTTAAAATCAGTATATTATGAAGAAGTTAAGTATTTTATTTTTACTGATAATGATAGCATTATCAATTAAGGCAAATCCTATTCCAACACCAAAGGTTACAATTTCCGAGTTATACTTTGATAATTTAAATAATTGGAAACTTGAATTAATTAACATTTATTATTTGAGTGAAAATGATAGTGTTATGCTTTATTCAAAAACAGATACGGTAAGAGTCAATATTAATAACTATTTTAATCCGAATTATTATGTAATAACCAAAGATAGTCTTGATACTGAATTTAATATCAATAGGCATGCAGATTCAATAAAAGTTATTGTATATAGAGATTATGGGGATATAGAGAAAGATAGTCTTATTTTTGGAAATGTAAAAGGAGCGGTAGTAAGTTATCCTAAAAAAGGACAATCTATTACTAGATTTAAAAAAGAAGATTTAGATTTTTTTGTAAATAGTAATTCGCCAACAATAGGTTCTAAAAACGATGAAGAAGGGATATACGGTACTTTAAAGGGAGTGATATATGATAAATACTCAAATCCTATAAAAAATACTTATTTTTATTTTTATGAAGAAAAAAGATATGAACTTGATTATGTTTATTATGAAGCTAAATTATTTAGTACTTCCGAAAAAGGAGAATATTCTATAAGAGATTATGCAAAAATAAGTGATTTTAATTCTATAGGAATGTACGGATATTCTAATTGGCAACCAATAAAACAATTACATTATTCGATAGACCCTGATTCTGTTGTAGAATTAGATATTCATTTATTAAATTACGTAACAGCAGGAATTAATAATTTAGAAGCAAAGAATACACCTATCAGTGTTTACCCCAATCCGGTACAAAAATCAAAAGAGTTTAATATTGATATGGATTTACCTATAATTACATCCAATTTTTATGTGGAAATAGTTGATTTAAATGGAAAAGTTATTAATAAAAAGAAAATCAATCAAAAATCAACATCAATAATAGCTCCTGAAAACAAAGGAATTTATATTATAAGAATTATTCTTGATTCAGAAGAAATTTCATCATATAAGATAATTGTAAATGAATAGATTGTTTTTGATATTATTGTTTTTTATTTCAATAGATATATTATCTCAACAAAAACTTGAATTTGTAGGAGAACGAATAGATTTTACTATTGATAGTGAAATATTTTCGGTAAATGGTATTTATTATTTTTATAATAATTCAGAAAAAGAAATTAGGCAAAGAATATTATTTCCTTTTTCAAAAAATACCGATTTTGTAGCGGTTAAGAGAGTTTATAATTTAACTTATTTTAAAAATATTAATTTTCATAGATTTAAAGATGCTATTACTTTTTATGTCAATATTTTACCTAAAGATACTATAAAAGTAAATATAGCCTATTCACAAAATACGGTTAAAGAGAATATTTATATCTTAAAATCAACTCAGGTATGGGGAAAGGCTCTTACAAGAGCCGATTACTCTTTGTCTGTTGATAATTCGGTTCAAATAGATAGTTTGTCGTTAAAACCCGATTCTTTATGTAAAAACATCTACTATTGGAGAAAAAAAGATTTTTATCCCAATGAGAATTTTAAAGTATGGGTTAAATAGTAAATAAAACATTGTGGTCCTTGAGTATTCTTAGTATTTTTTGCGATTAAGTTTTAAGATTATATTGAAAATTTTAAAATAATTACCTTTAAGGACTTTAGATATTAATAAATAATTTAAAACCGGATTTTTATAACCGTAAAGAATATTGATTAGTTTTTAACTGTTGATCTTTAATCTTTAAGTTTTAAACTTCCAACTTACGTCTAATCCGAATTTTCATGCCTATAAAAAAACAAATACCCCGCAATTAGATATTTTAATCTAAAAGCGAGGTATTCTTCAGAAAATAGACTTAAATAAAAACATTAATTATGTTTTTTAAGCAGCTCTAATTCAAGTAGTAATTACAAGAGAATAGGGAATTTTCTGAAATTTTATTAATTATGGAATATTTTGATGTCCTTCGGGATAAATCCACATAGCATTAACATAATAAAACTTATTGCCATTGCTATTATTTGTTCCGGGATTTAATATAATTGTTATCGTTCCATTAGCAGTAGGTTGAATTGCCTCTACTTTTCCTAAAGCGGACTTATTACTTGCTGCATTCACATATGCAAATCCTTCATTTATTCCTTTAACATGGTATTCGGTTTCGCGATTATCTGAAACACCACCTCTTGAAGCATAGAAAACCAAAGTATATTTTAAATCTTTATTCATATTAGAAATAGTAAAGGTACTATTAGGAACCTTTTTCCCTGCACTCCAGAATGCATCTTTACCAACTTCAGTAGGTATATTTATATTGTTTTCAGATGCTCCGGAAGTGTTATCTCCATTAAATTTACTTGTAACTTGAATAGCAAATCCTGTATTGTTTTCTTTTTCATCAATTAAATCGGATAATTTACCTGCTCCCTGAGTTAAATAATTATTCCAAGGTTTTGGAGATTTAATTGTTCCGAAATCAAGTAATATAGGATGCTCTAAAACATATTCATTAGGCGGAGCTGTTTCAAATTCTTTCATTTCGGTTATTGTTTTTGGTGTTTTTACAGCATAAGAAGCCGCCGTTTTAGCTAAATCAGCATCATATTTAGCTAAATTATCAGGCTTATATGTGTTATTTAAAATTTCACCAAACAGAGCTTCGTACCATGTACAAGATGCAATAAATCTACCAAGACCTTTATCTAAATGATAACCGTCACGAGTTAAATTATCGCCAATATAACTTGTGCGGGCATCTTGAATTGCTGTTCCTGTAGGAATAATTAAATCAATGTCGGTTAATTTTTTTGCTTCCCAAACTGTTTCAACAATTTTGTTAAACATTTTCATTTGGTCTTTATCATAATTCTCAAAACCTGAATGAGTTGAATTTTGTTGATAAGCCCAAGGTTGATGTAACAAAATTTTCAAATCGGGATTTGTGCTTATTGATTTAGCAAAACTCACTAAATCAGCCAAATAAGCATTGTAATCATCAATTATTCCTGAAAGATAACTTACTTCCTGAAAACTTATATAGTCCCAATTTTGACTTTTGATTATACTTCTTAAATTTTGATTTTTAATTACTGTATGCTCACCATTTACATTAATATTACGATATTCATAATTACTATTATTTTCGTTCATATTAGTCCAATGTTTTTTTAATGTGCATCCTGCAATATACATATTTCCAATAATTGCTTTTCGACCTGATGCTACAATTATTTGATGTAAATAACCTTCTATTGCATCTTCGGAAAAACTATTACCTATAGCTAAGATTTTTATTTTTTTATCTTGTTCAACTATAATAGTACAATTATAACTTATATCTCCTTTTTTAGTTACAATTTTTAAATTTGTTGTTCCTGCTTTTTCCCCGACAAGGGTAGCTTTTCCATTTTCTCCCTCAGTAATTTTAGCTAAAGAAGAGTCTGTTAAATTCCAATCTAAACCATTATTTGCCGTTCCATTGTTGTCGAAAAGAGGTTTTATTATATAACTTTCGCCTATTGCAATTCTAATGGTATCTTCTTCTAACCTCATAAAAGTTAACTCTTCTAAAGCGTCACTTCCTAACTTTTGACAAGAAACGGAAAACACTGAAAACAAAAAGAGTAAACTATAAACGGTAATACACTTTATTTTTTTCATAATTTCTAATTTTTATTTATTAACTTTTTATTATTTCACTTTTATTCTTCATAAGAAAAAACAGATGTATTTGTCTCATCAACAGAACTTTGAGAAATCCACAACTTATATTCTCCGGATTCTATAATTTTTTTATTATTAATTCCATAAAAAGAAAGCATTTCGGGAGTAATAACAAATTTCACTTGTTTTTTTTCATTTGGTTTCAATTGTATTTTTTTAAATCCTTTTAATTCTTTTACAGGTCGAGTAACCGAACCCACCAAATCTCTACAATACATCTGCACTATTATTTCTCCTTCCCTTTTACCTGTATTCACAACATCTGCTGTTGCTATAATTTTACTATCAGAACTTAATACATGAGTATTTAATCGTAAGTTTTCTATTGAAAAAGTAGTGTAGCTAAGTCCATATCCAAAAGGGAAAAGAGGCGTAATCGGAGAATCCAAATAGCTTGATTTATAATCGATATTAGGATTTTTTAAATCTACAGGTCTTCCCGTTGATTTCTGATTATAATATACAGGTATTTGACCAATGTTACGAGGAAATGACATTACTAATTTTCCTGCAGGATTATATTTCCCCGAAATAACATCAGCTACTCCGTAACCTCCCATACTTCCCGGAAACCACACCTGTAAAATAGCATCAACATTTTCAGTTTCCCAAGAAATATCCAAAGGTCTTCCGCTAAGAATTAATATGGCAATGGGTTTCCCTGTTTTTTTTAATTCTTTTAGTAATTCTTGTTGAGCTTTCGGAAGTTTTATATTTGTTCTACAAGCTGCTTCTCCCGACCAATTAAAATTTTCGCCTACAGCAACCAATAAAATATCTGATTTTTTTGCCAACTCAACAGCTTCATTAATACTTTTAGAAGTAAAACTATTTACCTCGCAACCTTTGGAATAATTAAAACTAACTTTTGAATTTTTATACACTTCCTTTAAGCCCTTATAAATAGATATACTTTCATTACGGTTACCTCTACCTTGCCATTCTCCATTCAAATTTACAGAGTCGTTCATCATAGGTCCTAACAAAGCAACTTTTGTGTAACTATTTTTATCTATTGGTAATAATCGGTTATTGTTTTTCAACAAAACCAAAGAACGAGATACAGCTTTACGAGCAGTTTCTAAAAATTCAGGTTTTTGTATTGTTTTTTTCGAACGATTTTCGTTTAAATATTTATAAGGATTATCAAATAAACCAAGTAAAAATTTCATTTCTAAAATCCTTCTTACTGCCATGTTTATTTGTTCTTCGGATATTTTATTTTCTTTAGATAATGTTTCAAGATATTTTATATAAGTAGCTCCTGTCATATCCATGTCAACACCTGCTTTTAGTGCTAACATAGCTGCTTGTTTATCATCTTTTGCTACACCATGAGCAACTAATTCATTAATCCCCGTATAATCGGTAACAATAAATCCTTTAAAGTCCCATTCTTGTCGAAGTATATGAGTTAACAACCAATGATTTGCTGTTGAAGGAACTCCGTTAACTTCATTAAAAGCTGCCATAAGGGTTGCTGCTCCGGCATCAATTGCAGCTTTATAAGGAGGGAAATATATATTTCGCATAGTGTTTTCAGAAAGTTCAGCTACATTATAATCACGTCCCGATTCAGCTGCTCCATAAGCTGCAAAATGCTTTACACATGACAAAATAGTATTAATATTTTTAAGCGAGTTCCAATCTTTTCCACCCTGAAACCCTTCTACTCTTGCCTTGGCAATTTCACTTCCTAAGAAAGGGTCTTCTCCGGAACCTTCCATCACACGACCCCAGCGTGGATCTCTTGCAATATCTACCATAGGGGCAAATGTCCAGCTTAGCCCGTCGGCAGATGCCTCTTCGGCTGCAATTCTTGCTGTTTGTTTCATTAAATTTAAATCCCACGAACAAGCTTCGCCCAAAGGAATAGGGAAAATGGTTTTATAACCATGAATAACGTCATATCCAAAAAGGATAGGTATACCCAAACGTGTTTCTTCAACAGCCGTCTTTTGAAATTTCTTGATACCGCTTACTGTTACAGCATTAAAAACACTCCCCACCAATCCTTCTTTAAGATAAGGTAAAAAATCATCAGGCATTACAGGTCCGGTAACTGACCAATTAGCAGAAAATTGAGACATTTGTCCTATTTTTTCCTTTAATGTCATTAATGATAATACAGAGTCTACTTTTTGCTCTATTCTTTTATCTCCACTATAACTTTTCCAATTAGTATTTTGTGAAAACAAATATATTGGAATAAACAAAAATATTATAATATTTATTAATTTCATTTATATATAATTTATTAGTTAATATCAGGCAAAAACTTCGATAAACTCATTACATAACTTTTAAAGTTGCAAATATTATTATCGAAACTTTCTGACAAACATTATCTTAAGTTAAACATTTTTTTCAAGCAATATTTTACACATAAAATGTACAAACATATTTATATTAAAAAGCCCTTGCGGACTTTAGATTATATGTAAATCCTAATTTATCAAGACCCGTTTGTATTTCAGGACAACTCATAAATAAATCCCATATAAAATTACTTCTATAATTTTCAATCATAGGAGTAATAGTTAGTTGATCGATAGCTAAATAACGTTTAGGACTCCAGTTGTGTTGCTCGCTAAAAGCATCATAAAAACCATATTTGCCCCATATTTTATCACCTAAATCAAAATAAAAATGTTTAAGTGCAGCCATCGATTGTTTTGGTGTATAAGGAAAACTTGATAAAGCGGCCGTAGGAGTTATTACACCTTTATCGTTTTTTACCGGCAAATGAGCTGCATATCCTTCTATAGAATAGCTTGCTGTCAATCCCCAACAATTTTCCCCATAACCTTTATATCCCAATGGATTTTCAACACAATACTTGTAATTAATCAATGCCTGATTTCTATTTACATCCCAATAATTAACATACATATCGGATAACCCTCTCGGATTTAATGCAATATATGAATAATGCGCCCAAAACAAAGGACCACCATAATCTTCAGCTCCGTCATGTTTTACTAAAAGAGGTATATCATAGGCTATCCGATTACTCTTTATAGCACCATTATCTGCCCAACCCTTATGATAAACTTCGACAGGAATTGAATGAGTTGGTGACGAAGCAGCTAACACATATGCAATTAAGCATTCGTTGTAGCCTTTTATCTTCATATTTATTTCCCAACCGTATTTAGGACTCCAATGCCAATACAATACATCTTGATTGTTAAGATACCACGTCCAATCCATTTCTCTCCACAACTTATCAATTCTATTTGCTAATGCTTTCTCTTTTTCATTTCCATTTTCAAAGTATTGCCTGACACACAACAATCCTGAAATTAAATAAGCACTTTCTACCAAATCACCGCCGTCATCTTTTGTTCCAAATGGTTTTACTTCACCTGTTTTCCCATCAATCCAATGTGACCACATACCATGAAAACGTTCTGTTTTTTCCAAGAATAAAACTATTTTTTCAAAACGTTTTAACCCTTGCTTACGAGTAATAAACCCTCTCTTTATTGCTACAAGAATTCCTAAAATACCAAATCCGGTTCCTCCTGTTGTTACAATCTGTTTATCATTGTTCGGGTAATTACCGTCCATATGTATACGTTCTACGGCAAGTCCTGAGTTTTCTTCGGCTCCATCCCACATATAATTAAAATGAGCTTTTTGTATGTGATCTAAAAATGCAGAATCCGACTCAAAGTGTTCTTTTTCTTTTTCTTCTTTCTTTTCTTTAGATATTTTATTATCAGAATTACATCCTGCAAAAATCAAAGACATTATAAACAGTAAATTGAATATAAACAATAATTGTTTCATGTTTTTTATATTTAGTATCCGGCAGAAAACTTCGACAACTACATTAAGTTTCTTTTGTAAAAATAATGTAAACCTTATTATCGAAGATTTCCTGCAGTCACTGTTTTAAATTAAATATTTTATTTCAAGCACTATTAATAGTCCGGATTTTGAATTAACACTCCATTAGATTTATCGACTTCACTTTGAGGAATTGGTAATAAAGCATGTTTAGGTTGATAATTTGTTTTTCCTGCATCATGAAGCACTTTTTGTGCAATCCCCCAACGAACTAAATCGTAAAATCTATCAAATTCCATTCCTAGTTCTACACGTCTTTCGTGTCGAATAATATCTCTTAACTGAACCTGATTGGTTGTTGTTATTTGAGGCAACACACTTGCATTTCCTCCTCGTGCTCTGCTTCTTACTTGTTCTAAAAAGTTTAGAGCATCACCGGCTTTACCAAGTTCATTTGCTGCTTCGGCAGCCATCAGCAATACATCTGAATATCTTATTAATCTAATATTAGTCCAGAATCCTGATTTAGAATACTTTTCTCTTAAAGCAGGATTTGTGTATACTTTTTTATTATAATAAGCATTTATTACATCTTTATTTGCAATCGGTTTTTCTCCCCATGGTTTATTTTCAGGAATAGAAGCAGGATCTTCTCCGGTACGTATAAAATATAACAGAGTTTCATCTTTTCGGGGGTCTCCGTCTTCGAAAGCATTAGCCAACAGTTCTGTAGGCGTATGCCAGCCCCATCCTAAATTCCATTTCCCTGCTCCTCTTACTCCCTGCACTTGTGCATATTGACTTCCCACCTTATTTGATGCAGGCATAGCATCGGTTGAGGTACATTGCAACTCTAAAATAGAGCCTCCCGTATTTTCACCTTCATTTCTAAATATTTTGCTATAAGGAGTATTTAGATTATATAAACCTGAGTTTATAATATCTGTAGACAGTGCATAAAGATTTTCCCAATCATTACGCATCATATAAGCTTTGGCATGTAAGGCTCTGGCTGCTCCCCATGTGAGACGACCTACATATACCGACGACCATGTCTTTGGTAAATGTTCCTCAGCTATAGACAAATCATTATCTATTTGTTCATAAATTTTAACAGCTTCCGATTTAGGAATATTAGCTTCTTCGGCATTTTCTATTTTAAAATTAACCAAAGGAACATCTCCAAAAGCTCTTACAAGGTTAAAAAATGCAAAGGCTCTGAAAAAATGGGCTTCACTATAATTTACCCAATCGGCTTCGGTAAGTTCTTTTTTTTCTTTTTCCTTATCGATATTGTAAATTATTTTATTAGCCAAATGTATTATGGAATAATTTTTATTCCAATAAAATTTGATAAGAGGATCTGTTGTAACATACTCAAAGTTATCATACATATTACCAAATCTTGCTCCGTCGGAAGCAGTAGAACCTTTTTCAGAATCTTCGGAACGAAAACAATGAATTGCCAAAGCAGTTGTTCCCGAGGTTATATGGTAACCCCTTAATTTACTGTAGAGTGTAAAAACATCCGATTCAAACGAACCTGAAACATTATCCTGATCACCGTCAACCCACTGTCCTTGTGGAGCTTGATCTAACATATCGTTACAAGCTACTATTGCTACTGAGAAAACAGTTCCTATCAGAATGTATTGTATAAATATTATTATATTTTTCATTTTTTTAAATTTTTAAAATGTAACATTAAATCCCAAAGTAGTAATTACAGGCATTGGATACGAACCCGAATCAATTCCAAAAGAAAGAGCAGAGCCTCCTATTTCAGGAGTATATCCCGTATTATTACTCCATGTTTTAGGATTCTGAATATTTATAAAGAATCTTATTTTTTCTGCATTTATCTTTTTAATAAATGTTTTGGATATATTATATCCTAATTGAATATTTCTAATTCTAAAAAAACTACCGTCTTCAATAAAATAATCGGAATTTTCTCTGTTTATAGCTCTCGAAGGATCCAAGATAGGCTCCCAATTTGAAGTTCCTTCGCCGTTCCATCTATCTAAACGATTACTTAAATAATTGAGTTGAGCATAACTGCTTTCTCCCCATGCTCTGTATATTTCATTTCCATACACCCCCATCATATCTATATTTAAATCAAAGTTTTGATAGTTAATATTTAATGCGAAACCATAAGTAAAATCAGGGGTAGGATTACCAATCTTAGTTCTATCATCCTGAGTAATTTTACCATCCTGATTTACATCTTTAAACATAAGGTCTCCCGGTTTTACTTTTGCTAAGGTGTTAGGATAATAATTAGCAACATCTGCCTCATTTTGATATATTCCAACAACTTTATATCCATAAAAATAACCTACGGGATAATTTTCTACTGTACGAGAAATTTCTTTAGGACCTGCATATATAGCATCATCTTCTCCTCGTCCTAAACTAATTACCGTATTATCTATGGTAGATAAATATGCGGAAACAGTATATTTTAAATCCGATTTGGCTACATTATTAGACCATGCAAGAGAAAATTCCCAACCTTTATTTTCAATCTCACCTAAATTTTCCAGTGAATTTTTAGCACCTGAAAAACCGCTTAATGATACAATAATATCCTTGGTATTTTTCTTGTAATATACAGGGGTAAAACTTAAATGTTTATTAAGCATAATAATTTCGGCTCCTATTTCCCATGCATGAGTTTTTTCCCAACCCAAATCCTGTACTAAATATGAAGGACTATATCCGGTTATAATCCTATCACCAAATATTGCACTTCCGGAATTTACTAAAATAGGATATGTAGGATAAACACTTCCTCCTGTGTTTTGACTTCCCAATATTCCCCAAGAACCTTTTATCTTTAAGTAATCAATGAGATTCTGAGATGCCATAAAATTTTCTTGAGAAACTACCCAACCTACTCCAAACGAGTAAAAATTATCCCAGGTATTATCTATTCCTGAAAATACCGAAGAGCCGTCTCTACGAAACGAAGCATTAAGCAAATATTTTCTGTCATAATTATACAGAGCTCTTAATAAATACGACATTGTGAATTTTTTAAATTGTCCGGAACTATTTGTAGAACCGGCAGGACCTATAGATGAAATCCACCATTTATCGTCGTTATCATTTGGTATGGAAAATACAATATCTGCAATATTTTGACTTCTGGAACCTCCCAAACTTGAAAATTCAATATAATTTGTGGTAAGCCCTGTCATTAAAGTAAGATTATGATTAGAAAAACTTTTTGTAAAAGTTAAAATATAATCACTCTGTGCGGTAAACATATTAGATTTTGATTGACCTACCGACTCAGTTTCCGATATATACTCTTTATTACTGAACACATCCGGATTATACACCTGAATTAAAGGATGATAAGAGCGAGTTTGCCCTGTGAAATAATCTGCCGAAAAAGTAGTTTTAAATTTAAAATATTTTAAGAAATCAAGTTCTCCATAAATATTTCCTGCAAATCTATAATTTTTACCTTTAGTATGATTCTTAAGATATTCAACACCTATCATTGGATTCCAAACCTGAGCTCTTTGAAAATCGGGCATTGTATGAAACAATTTGTTTTCCTGATTATAAACAGGAGCAATTGGTGCAGCTTTTAATGCCGTAGATACTCCTTTTGCATCAGCAGGTAAAGAATAGATTCCATTTACTTTAAATCCGAATTTCAGATTATTTGTAACATTGTATTCACTATTTAAATTTACAGTGTACTTGGACATTTTCTCATTTCTTATGGAACCTTCTTCTGATATATAACCTAATCCCAAGTAAAATTTACTTTTATCGGTGGCCCCAGCAATACTTACATTTGTATTTGATTGCCATCCGGTTTGAAAAATCTCATCTTGCCAATCGGTATCAGCATCCCAACCTGTATAGTCAAATGCATTAACTCCTTGGTTTTTTAGTTGCTCGTCGTATAATTCTCTAAATTGTGACGCATTTGTTAAATTAATTTTATCTGTAATGTTTTTAAAGCCTAAAGAACTATTTACATTCACACGAACTTGACCTTTTTTAGCTTGTTTTGTTGTTACAATAATTACTCCATTAGCTCCTCTAACTCCAAATATTGCCAACGAAGAAGGATCTTTTAAAATATCTATTGATTCAATATCCTCGGGGTTTAAATAATTAATATTATCGGCAAATAGTCCGTCAACAACATATAAAGGCTTGTATCCGTTTATTGAATTTGTTCCTCTTATTCGCACTTCGGGATCTTGTCCGGGACGTCCGGTATTAACAACCTGAACTCCTGCTATTTTACCTTGCAATGAGGCTATTGGGTTACTTGAAGGTTTATTGGCAAGTTCTTCTGAATTTATAGTTTCTATGGAACCTGTTAAATCTCTTTTTTTTGCCGTTCCATAACCTATAACAACAACTTCATCCAAATCCTCAATATAGGGTACTAATACTATATCAATAATTTTTTGTTCTTTTATAATTATTTCCTGTGTTTTCATACCTATATAACTAAACACTAAAGTATCTCCAAACTTTACATTATCAATAAAGTATTTTCCTTCGGTATCAGTTAAAACACCATTTGTTGTGCCTTTTATATACACATTTACACCAACTAACACCTCATTTGTTCCTTGTTCTATCACTGTTCCTCTTATAAATGTCGTAGTTTGTGACCAAGACATTAGCGAAGGAATATAAAAGCACAGTAACACGATTAAATTTCTAAATATTTTCATATGCTTATATTTTTGTTAATTATTAAATATTCTCAAAGTAGTTTACTAAAGTATATTTACTATTGGAAAGCTATACTTTGCATTAAGAGTTAAGTAGTATAAGGTTAGAAAAACTAACCTTTTTTGAAATACTAATGTCATTTGAAATTACCGTAAAATAAAAAAAAGATAGTTTTATTACAGTTATTTTTAAATGATAAATGGTAAAAATACAAAAACACTTATTGTACTTAAAAAAACATAACAAATGTATAAAATAAAAATAAAAGCTTTATTAAAAGGTGCTACAGTAAAATTACTACAGAGTAAAAAAAGTTATATAACCACTACGACAAACATACTACACGCCTCCATAAATCACTATTTAACAGTTACTTACGAGCCAAATTTCAGCAGGAATTCAGTTAGATTTACATCTCCTTCAATATTCAGTTTTTTACGCAATCTATATCTTGCCATTTCAACACCTCTAACAGAAATCCCTTGTATGGAAGCAATTTCTTTTGTAGAATAATTTAATGATAATAATACAGATAATCTAAGGTCATTAGGAGTTAGTTGCGGGTATCTTTCTTTTAGATTTATAAAATAATTTTTGTGTATTAAGTCAAAATTCTGACGAAGTATTACCCAATCTCTTTCGTTAGATATGTTATTTTTTATTTGATTAATCAATCTGTTGAGTTTTTTTATTGAAAAATTATCTTTTTTTATGTTTTCCAATTCTTTAATTAATGTTGTTAAAAACTCATCATGTTTTATGTTTACAACCATTGCAGTTGATAATTCCTTAGTTTTATGAAACAACTCCGTTTTTAATTTTTCATTTCTTAATACATCAATTTCTTTTCGCTGAGTTTCTATTTCTTTTTTTCGTTTTTTATCTTTTTGATTAAAAGCCTGTTCTACTTTTTCTATATTTTTATTGTTATAAATAATAAAAAACACAATAATTATAATTAAAAACAAAATTATATATATAACAAATGCTTCGTTTGTTTTATACCATTTTATATATAATGTAAAAGGAATATTAACACTTGAAATCACATGCCCCAACTGATTATAAACCTTAACTTTAAGATTGTATTCACCATAAGGAAGGTTTTGATAACCAATAGTTAATGTTTTTGAAGGAACACTCCATTGCTTTTCGTAATTCTCTAAATTATATGAAAATTTATATTCTTCCGTTGAAAAATTAGGAAACTGAAAATTAAAAGTTAAGTTATTATATTTATTATCAATAACAATAGGTTTTTCTATTTTTATTTTTAACTGTATATTTTCTTTTCTATCGGTTGCAATAATATTGTTAAGAATAATTTTATAGTCGGAATTCTCTTTTTTGTTTCCTAAATATTTAGCGACACACCCTTCCATACAAAAATAAGATTCTCCTTTTTCGTCAACATAAACCCCTGCTCTGTCAATATTCGGAGTATGTTTTAATGTATTAAAAGGTATTTTATCTATTATATTATACTTATCGGTAAAATTTACAAGATAATAAGCTTGCTGTGTTACAAACCAAAAATTGTCATCATCAATGGCAATTATCTTTTTGGTATCACTCAGTTCCTGAAGATGCTCATTTAATAAAATAAACGGTTCTAACGAAGCAGGCTGTTTTTCGTCGGCATAAGTATAAAATTTTTTACCGTCGTTTAATACAATTCTTCCCCTCAATTTTAATAATTGTAATGGGCAATTTGTTATTTTACTTGTATCAATATTCGGACTCTCATAAAGTTTAACCTCCCTGAAATCTTTTAAGTTTTCGCTTAAATGAATTCTATAAACACCCTTATAAGCATGATTAGCCCAAATAGCTCCCGTATGGTCTATCTCTATTTGATTAATAAGATCGGTAAATTGCCCTAAAAAATGTTTTGGAAGCCATAGGTTGTTTTTATTTTTCTCAAATAATGTTAGATATGTATAAGAAGATTCTATCAATACATCTTTCCCGTGTATTACACCTTGCTTAATATCCATCCCCCCTACTCCTGTTTTTGGTATGTTTTTAAGTTTTTCTCCTTCTAATATAGCTGTACCTCTATTATGTCCTACAAAAATTTGTTTATCGTACTTATCAATAAACCACACTTGTGAATTAAACCGAGGGATTTTTTTAAAATCTCCATTTGACAAATCATAACGATAAATACCAAAATTAGTAGCTAAAAACATTTTATCGTTTAAAATTTCAATATCTTCAATCATCCCTATTTTATTTGAAAAATCGTAATAATGAAATTTTGGAGTATTATCTAACATAGAAATACCATTGTCTAACGCAAGCCATATATTTTTTTGAGAATCTTCAAATAAACCTAAAACAGTGTTATTATTGATTCCGTTATTTTGTGTTATATTCCACAGTAAGTTACCTTCTTTATCTAATGCAAAAACACCATTATTTAAACTTCCTATAATTATTTTTTCATCAATAGTTTGAATTACCCTATTAGCAGTTGCTTTTTTTAATTGCTCATTTGATTTATTTTTTAATTGTTTTAGTTTTTTATTTTTAAAATTATATTTATATATCCCGCTATTGGCGGTAACAAATAAAAAACTATCATCAAAATTAACAACGCCTACAATATAATCATTGTTATATTGACTTCTACCAATTAATTTCTCAAACTTTTGATTTCTTAAAATATAAAAATCGTCTCCTATAAACTGTGAAAAAACAAAACCTCCGGAACTTAATAAATTAAGCATCTTTGACTTTTGCCCTATCACACTCTCTCCATCATATACAAAATACGATGAAAACGATTGAAAATAAACAAGATTCCCGACTTTTACAATATTCCAGATTTCATCATTTTTTAATTTATAATCTTCAAGTTTTTCTAATAAAGAATGGTATTTAAGATTATTTGTTTTATCACGTTCGTAATATCCGAATTCTTCAAAAGCCCCTACATATAAACGTTTTTGTGCTGAAGTTTCGTCAATAAAAACAGAACGTACAATCTTATTTCCTTTTATAGGGTATTTTTCCCAATCTAAACCTGTAAATTCTAATATTCCTTGGTTATTTGCAACATATATTAATCCATTTGAATTTTGAGTAATTGCCCAATTTTGTGTTCCTCCGTTATAAGCTATATAATTATAATTATAAATTGTGGGAAAATGCTTTACAACATTATAGTTTGCATGTAAATCATAACCTAAAAATGAACCCAAAATAAAATATATAATAAAAAAGATACGTAACATTTAAACAATTTTAGGAAATTATTGAAAAATTAGTACTAATTATAAATTGCCCCTGAATACTAAATCAGAAAAATATTCTAATTATAAATATATGTGAAATCAAACACAAATTTAAATTAAAAATAAATAAATAACTAACATTTT
>PDWI01004483.1_pt1 | contig 18695 bp, 16 predicted proteins | sample 1430891 | NCBI WGS metagenome assembly PDWI01 (sample SAMN01162508, study PRJNA174530) | Oral metagenome, whole genome shotgun sequencing project. | biome: Marine environment; feature: Marine mammal; material: Swab sample of the gingival sulcus; isolation source: swab sample of gingival sulcus...
ACCCGTTCCCGGAACATATCCATGACTTCTTCCAGTTCCGTGTTAGACAGTTCTTCATCTCCCAGATCATTCAGGGCCCTTTCCCTTTCGTCCTGATCCAGCCAGTCCCAGAATTCCTTTGGTAATTGCTCAGGAGATTTGATGTTTTTGAAGTATTCAGAAAAAATCCTGTCAAAATTGTCGTATTCTGATTCTGCTTTCACAAGAGTACTTCTGCAAAGGTAGTAAAAGCCTTTTAACGATGCCTTGGCAAGTCCCTTGTCAAGGGCTTCAATGAGAAGCATCCATTCATTGATGGAGACCTCCATGCCATGGCTTTTCAGCATATAAAAGAAATCAAGAAACATGGTTTACCACCTTTTCAGGGAATAGCCTTTTTCTTTTATTTCATGCATCATATCAATGTCTTCATTTTTTTTCAGAAGCACACCGACAAAGGGCATTTTTTCCGTAATTTTTTCAACGTCCATACCGCTGATCATCAATGCCTGGATCCAGTCCAGAAGTTCTGATGTGCTGGGGCGTTTTTGCAGATCCCCCATATCCCGTATCTCATAAAAGGCTTCCAGGGCATTCTGGGCAAGTTTTTCTTCAATATCCCCGTAATGCACCTTGATAATTTCCATCATTTTTTCCTTATCGGGGAATTCAATGTAGTGAAAGATACATCTTCTCAAAAATGCATCGGGAAGTTCCTTTTCTGCATTGGAGGTGATGATGACAATGGGCCTGTGAATGGTTGTGATGGTTTCCCTGGTTTCGTTGATGTAAAATTCCATCTTGTCCAGTTCCCACAAAAGGTCATTGGGGAATTCAAGATCTGCCTTGTCAATTTCGTCGATGAGCAAAACCACCTGTTTTTCGGAAGTAAAGGCTTCCCCAAGTTTGCCCAGCTTAATGTATTGCCTGATGTCGGAAACATTTCCTTCTCCAAACTGGCTGTCATACAGCCTTTGAACTGTATCATAGACATACAGGCCTTCCTGGGCCTTGGTGGTGGATTTAATACCCCAGATGATCAAATCCATATCCAGGGAATCGGAAATTGCCTTGGCCAGCATGGTTTTGCCTGTGCCGGGTTCCCCTTTGATCAAAAGCGGTTTTTTCAGAGCGATGGAAATATTTACAGCATTCATCAGTTCATCGGTAACTACGTAATCGTCATTTCCCTTAAAAACACCCATTTGCACACTCATTGGCCTTGTCACCCCTTACTAATATTTTATTTCATTATCATCTGGATACATTATATATATCGCAATCAAACAGTATAGAATATTTTTATAATAGACTCATATTTGCATATGCTTTTTGAAAAAAAATCCTATGGTAAAACAAGTTATCTATCTAATTTTATAGAAAAATTTTTATATGATTCTGCAACAGCACAGGAGTATAGCAATCTCAAAAAGAGATTGTCAACCGGAATCCACAATCGTTTTTTTCCATATATCCGAAAATCACAAAAGGAAAAAACGTTTTTTTGCTGCCATGATTCTATCAAGGCTTTCCCTTGCCTTTTGTTTCAGTTTTTCGTCCTTTTTTAATTGATTTCGCATTTCGTCCACGGCAATGGAGATATTGGGTCCGGAATGGCAAATCAGGGTAAGATCAACCCCTGCTTGCAGAATTTGGGAAACACAGGTTTTCATGTCGTGGGAAATGGCTTTCATGTCAAGATCATCGGTGAGAATCAAGCCATCATATCCCATGTCTTTTCGCAGAATATTGTGGACAATGGAAAGGGACAAACTTGCCTGCCACACAGGATCAATTTTCGGGTACATGATGTGGGAAAGCATGATGCCAGAAACATTGACCTCTTTTGCCTTTTCAAAGGGAATCATGTCGCTGTTTTTCAGGACATCCAGTTCAAGATCCACCACGGGCAGCTGGAAATGGGAATCTAAGGTGGTTCTCCCAATGCCGGGGAAGTGCTTGGCAACGGCCATGACATGGTTGTTTTGCAGTTCTGTGATGACTTCTCCCCCAAGTTCTGCAACAGCATGGGCATCTCCGGGAAATGCCCGTTTGGACATGATGGATTCTTCACCTTTGGGAACCACATCCATGACCGGGCACATGTTCATGTTGATGCCGGATTCGTATAGTTCTTTGGCGGTGATTTGTGCAAATTGTCTTGCCTGGGCCCTTGTGTGGATATGGGGATTGCCGGGAAACACAGTAAAAGGTTCTGAAAGCCTTGCCACCTGACCACCTTCCTGGTCAATGGCAATGAACAATTTGGGGAGATCTGTTTTTTGTGCGTAATCCTGGATGTCGGTACAAAGTGCTGTCAACTGTTCCGGGGATTCAATGTTCTGGCGAAACAGGATCACACCACCTGCCTTGTGGGTGTCAATGATGGTTTTTACTTCCTGGGTGAATTTTGTTCCGGTAAATCCCAGCATAAACCGCTGGCCTGCCAAAAATTCAATATCATTTTGTTGATTCATATAAAATTCCTTGTAAAATAAGAATGTTTCCAAATTTAAAATATATTTTGCCCTGTGCAGGCTTTGGCTAAACTATGATTTTGCAGCCCTTTCCCTTGTAAAATTCTGTAAGGATTGCTATTGAAACAGAAAAAAAAAATGGAGGCAATGAAAATGCTGAGAAAATGTGTCGCAGGAAAGATTGTGTTCCTCATGATATTGATTTTATGCGTTCCGGTTATTGGTTTTGCCAAAACAGGATACGTGTCTGATTCCTTGATTTTGACTTTCCGGGAAGGGCCGGGAAGGGATTACCCCGTGATCCAGAGTCTGCGAAGCGACACCCCGGTGACCATATTGGAAGAAAAGGAAAAATATTATAAGGTACAGCTGGAATCCGGGGCAAAAGGCTGGGTGGACAGGCAATATATTGTATTTTCTCCGACCAAGACAATGATTATTGATGATTTGAACAAAGAAAAACAAGAACTGGAAAAACAGCTTGACTCCATGAAATCGGCCATGGAAAGGAAAGCATCTTCTGTTGAGGATGCCAGGGAAAGTAAAAAACAGCTTGCAGTAGAACTGGCTGCTGTAAAAGAAGAAAATAAAGCCTTGTCAGAAAAATTGGCCCAGGCAAAGGCGGATTATGACCAGTTAAAAGCCCAGAATCAGGATGGGGCTGATCTTCTGGAAAAAAACAAGATTCTTGCCAAAGCCAATACACAGCTTTTGGAAAAGGTAAATACATTGAAAGCAAGGCAAAGGGGGAAATTTTCTTTCTTAAAGGAACCCGGTCTGATCAAGTGGTTCCTTGCAGGCGTTGGTGTGCTGCTGCTGGGTTGGCTTTTGGGCCACAGCGTTTCATCCAGGAAGGATAAAAGACGTTCTTTGCTGGATTAACTTACTGTATTGATAACTGATTTGATCTGTAATCTTATCGTTTTCAGGTGTGATCTTCCATGACAAAAAATATTGTACAGAAAATTGATGATCTGGTTTCCGTCAAAACCGTATTGGTAAGCGTTTCTGACAAAACTGGTCTTTCCGATTTTATTCCAGGACTTGTGGCACAAGATCCTGATATTCGGATTCTGTCCACAGGCGGGACATATAGCCGGATTCAGGAAATTTTGGGGCAGGATGCTTCAAGAATCCTGACCAAAGTGTCGGATTATACCGGACAGCCGGAAACCCAGGGCGGACTGGTAAAAACCCTGGACTTCAAAATTTATCTTGGGCTTCTTACGGAAACCTATAATCCTGAACATCAGAAGGATATGGAAAGAACTGGCGCCTCTCCCATTGATATGGTGGTGGTAAATTTGTATCCCTTTGTGGAGACCGTGTCCCGAAAGGACCTTACCCCGGAACTTGCCAGGGGCAATATTGACATTGGCGGTCCCACCATGATCCGGGCGGCTGCGAAAAATTTTATCCGGGTGGCATCGGTGGTGGATCCTTCTTCCTATGATTTTATTTTGGAAAAAATGAAAGCACAGAACGGTGCCCTGGCATTGGCGGACAGATTTTATCTTGCCAAAAAAGCATTTTCCCATACAGCAGGATATGATGCGGCCATTTCAGGGCATTTGGAAGGACTTGCTCCTGAAAGTGTCTCCGCATGCTATAACAAATAAAGTGAGATTGGTATCATGAGCAAAAATTTACGGCAGATGTACACCACGGTCATGGATGACCATTTCCCCGAATCCATGGAGCTTTCTTTTGTGCAGGCAGGAGTCCGCCAGACACTTGTCTATGAAAAGGTATCCTGGGTTATTGACCAGGTGGAAAAGGGATTGCGGTATGGAGAAAATCCAGGTCAGGAAGCTGCCCTGTATCGTCTGATGAATGGGAATCTTGCCCTGGGAGATGCTACGACCATTGCTCCGGGAAAGTATCTGGTGTCTGATATGGATCTGCTTCGTTCCGGCAAACATCCCGGAAAAACCAATCTCACCGATGCGGATAACAGCTTGAATATCCTTAGATATTTTTCAGATTTCCCCTGTGCGGTCATTGTCAAACATAACAATCCCTGCGGGGTTGCCTGTGCTGATACTTTGGAACAAGCATACGCAAAGGCTTATATGGCGGATCGGGTGGCAGCCTTTGGCGGCTGTATCGCCCTGAATCGTCCCGTGGACAGGGCAACGGCAGAAGCCATTGCTGCCCAGTACGCAGAAGTTGTTGTGGCTCCTGATTTTGAAGAGGGAACCGTGGAGATTCTGGGACAGCGGAAGAATCTGCGGGTAATCCGTATCCCCGGAATTGACAGATTGCAGCAATTCATCGGCCAGCGGGTGGTGGAGCTAAAAAGTCTCATGGATGGCGGCATGATCGCCCAATGGTCATTTGTGCCCACGGGTCTTAGCCATGATGATTTCCAGCCTGCAACCACCCAGTACAAGGGAGAAACCTACTCTGTGAGCCGTCAGCCCACACCAAGGGAATTGGAGGACATGGTATTTGGCTGGCTTGTGGAAACCGGGATTACTTCCAATTCCGTGATCTATGTAAAGGACAGGGTAACCGTTGGCATTGGTACGGGAGAGCAGGACAGGGTGGGCGTGGCCCAGATTGCCGTGGACAAAGCCTACCGTAAATTGGAAGACCGTTATTGCTTTGAGCAGACAGGACTTGGCTTTGCCCAGCTGGAGGATGCCGAGAAAAAAGCACAGATCCGCGAACAGGTTACTGCTGTAAAGGGCGGCCTTGTGGATTCTGTCATGGTGTCCGATGCTTTTTTCCCCTTCCGTGACGGGATTGATGTGGGGCTTTGCCAGGGGGTTAGTGCTGTGATTCAGCCTGGTGGTTCCATGAATGATTACCAGTCCATTCAGGCCTGCAATGAGTACAATGCGGCCATGCTGTACACGGGTCAGAGAAGTTTCAAGCATTAAATATTCTATTGTTTGCCACCTGTGGGAGTTATGATTACAAAATTTCTTACATGCCTTGGAAAAACCGTCCTTGACACCATCTCTTCTTTGGGAAGATTTTTCATCTTCTTTTTTGCAGGATTGTTCCAGGTCTTTGTTTTGCCCCTGCAATTTGGAAAAATTCTTGAACAAATCTGGTTTATCGGGGCAAAATCCATTTTTGTCATTTTGCTCACGGGCATGTTCACGGGCATGGTTCTGGGATTGCAGGGATATTATGCCCTGGTGGATTTTGGTTCCGAAGCAGCCTTAGGCTCTGCCGTGGGGCTTTCCCTGGTTCGGGAATTGGGGCCTGTGCTTTGTGCCATCATGGTCACGGCAAGGGCAGGGTCTGCCATGGCAGCAGAGATTGGGGTCATGCGTATTGCAGAGCAGATTGATGCCCTGAAAACCATGCAGATCAATCCCCTTCGTTTTATTTTTGCTCCTCGTCTGCTGGCAGCCCTCATCAGCTTCCCTTTACTTACTGCCTTGTTTGATGTTATTGGAATCTTCGGGGGATATTGTACCGGGGCGCTCATGCTGGGGATCAATCGAAGTACCTACATGGACAAGGTTATTTCAAGTGTTGCCATGCATGATGTGACCGGGGGTTTTGTGAAATCCTTTGTGTTTGGGATTCTGGTGGTGAGCATCTGTTGTTTTTGCGGATATTACACCCATCTCAACCGCCGGGGCGATGTGGGAGCCAAAGGGGTATCCATGTCCACAACCACCGCCGTGGTGCAGTCCTGTGTGTTTATTCTGGTGATGGATTATGTTATCACCTTTTTCCAAGTATAAAGAACATCATTCCATGGAACATATTTCCTTTATTCAATTTGACCAGGTATATAAGCGTTTTGGAAGCAATCAGGTGCTTTCCGGAATAAATCTTTCCATTGAAAAGGGAAGTATTACGGCCATTATCGGCAAAAGCGGAACCGGAAAATCTGTATTGCTCAAACACATCATCGGACTTGTGACCGCCGATTCAGGAAAAATCCTCATTGACGGCACTCCCATGGAAGAGATGGGGAGCAGCGCAAAAAAAGAGTTCCAGAGCCGTTTGAGTTATATGTTCCAGGATAATGCCCTGTTTGACTTTTTGACTGTGTATGACAATATTGCACTTCCCCTGACAGAAAAGAGAAAAATTCCTTCCCGGCAGATTCAGGACAAGGTAGAATATCTTATGGAATATCTGGGCCTTGCTCCTGCACGGAACCGCTTCCCTGGCCAGTTGTCCGGGGGAATGAGAAAACGGGTGGCCCTTGCCAGGGCATTGGTGGTGGACCCTGCTGTGGTGCTCTTTGACGAACCCACCACCGGGCTTGATCCTGTCAGGAAAAACGATGTCCATGAAATGATCCGAACCCATCAAAAAGAGTTTGGATTTACCGCCGTCATTGTCAGCCACGATATTCCTGATATTTTTGCTGTGGCCCAATATGCGGCCATGCTGGACAAGGGAAAAATCATATTCCAGGGGACCTGCAAGGAAATGCAAGTCTCTGCCAATGAACGCCTTGCTGCCTTTCTGCAAGGAAAAGAGGCATATTCTGCCAATTCAGATATTGGATAATAAAACCATGGAAAGACAAAGAAAAGAATTTTATGTTGGATTTTTTGTACTGATTGGCCTTGCTGCGGTGGGGTATCTGGTTTTGGTGTTGGGCCAATGGTCTCTGTTTGGCTCCAACCAATACTCTTTATACGGATATTTTTCTTCGGTTGCCGGCCTGAAAACCGGTGCCAGGGTGGAAACTGCAGGGGTGGAAATCGGTCAGGTGTCCGGTATTGCCATTGATACAAAACGCCTGGTGGCAAAGGTGAGTTTTCGTATTGATGAAAACATCAAATTGTCCGATGATTCCATTGCATCGGTAAAAACATCCGGGATCATCGGAGAAAAATATGTGGATATTCTTCCGGGCGGTTCTCCGTTTACCCTGGAAAATGGAGATGAAATTGAAAATACCGAATCTGCCGTGGATATTGAATCTTTGGTGAGAAAATATATTTTCAGCAATGAAAAAAAAGTGATAAAATAGGATAGAAAAAATGCGAGAAATGAAATCAATGAAAAAAACCTCATATATTTTATTTTGTCTGACGCTTTGTGCGGCAGTTTTTGTTTCCGGGATTTTTGTTCCTGGTGTGTTGGCAGAAAGTTCGGCCACTTCATCAAAAAAAGCAGTTTCTACCGGGGATGCACAGGGAGAACTTGCTTTGTTTTTAGATGAAATGATGGGGCTTTTGCGCCAGGAGCAGGAAACGGTTTCAGAAAAATTGACGGAGAAACTTCGGGAAAAGGCCATGGAAAAATTTGATTTTCAAATATTTTCCATGCTCTGCCTTGGGAAAAAATACCAGGAGTTTTCAAAGGATCAGCGAGTCCGGTTTGAGAAATCTTTTTCAAAACTTATTGCAAGAACCTATGTTGCCCGTTTGCAAGGGGAAAACCTTGCCCAGGTTCGTGTGGAATATTTGGATACCCAGGATCTCAAACCAAAGGGAAATCTTTTGCGTACAGATGTGGCAACCAATCTCATCCATGACAATATTTCAACCCCTGTTACCTATCGTATGATGAAACGGGGGGAAGGATCCTGGAAAATTTACGATGTGGTCATTGAAGGGGTTACCATGACGGCAAATTATCGGGAGCAGTTCAGAAGTTATGTGTCTGAATCTCCTGAAATTATTATTTCTGATATTCAAAAGAAATTGGAAAAGTAGATTCCATGAAGAAACATCATTTTTTTTCATTTTTTCTTGTTCTGTTTTGTCTGTCTCTATTTGCCTTGCCATGCCTTGCTGCAAATGATTTGGCCGATGGACAGGACACAGATTCGGATATCATGGCAGAGTTCATGGATGATTATGGCCAGGAAATGAGTGTGGAAACAGACCATGCGGTTTCCGATCCTCTATACCACGTCAACCGCTTCTTTTATGAATGTAATGATTTTTTCTATGGATGTTTGTTAAAACCCGGCGCAAAAACCTATATGGCGATCACTCCGGCGGGTTTACGGACTTGCATTTCCCATTTTTTTTACAACCTCATGTTTCCGGTTCGTTTTGTGAATCACGGCTTGCAAGGGAAGGTCAAACAATCGGCAAGGGAGGCGGGTGTGTTTCTCATCAATTCCACCCTTGGATGTTTGGGTTTTTTCCAGGTGGCCCAGGACAAATTTTGCATGGACTCCCATGGCGAGGATCTTGGTCAAACCTTTGGAAAATGGGGTATGGGAAACGGCTGTTATCTTGTGCTGCCTTTTTTGGGGCCTTCCACTTTGCGGGATGCCCTGGGCCGGGCAGGGGATTTTTTTCTTACGCCGGTCAATTATGTTTCGCCTTGGGAGGCGCGTTGGGGTGCGGTTGGTCTGGAAAAGATCAACTGGACATCCTTTCATACAGCAGACTATGAAGCCTTGAAATCTGCAGCCCTTGATCCCTACGCTGCCATGAAACATGCCTATTTGCAGAATAGGGAAGCTGAGTTAAAAAAATAGCTCCTTTTGCTTTTAGATCATACCCTTCCATAATTTGAATTACTACCATGCAGACTCTTGATGAAAAACATATCGTACGTGCCCTGGGGCTTTGTTCCGGTGGGCTGGACAGTATCCTTGCAGCCCTTGTTCTGAAAAATCAGGGAATTGATGTTACCTGGATCTGTTTTGAAACTCCGTTTTTTTCGGCAGATGAAGCCAGGAAAGCTGCGAAAATGACAGGAATCAAATTGATTGTCCAGGATATTACCTTTCCCCATTTTCAGCTTCTCCATGCACCAAAGGCAGGATTCGGCAAAAATATGAATCCCTGCATTGACTGCCATGCCCTGATGTTTGCCACGGCCTTTGAACGCATGAAAAAGGACGGCTATGATTTTTTGTTTAGTGGTGAGGTCATGGGCCAGCGTCCCAAATCCCAGACCAGGAACAGCATGCGTCAGGTGGAAAAGATGGCAGGATGCCAGGGAAAAATTCTGCGTCCATTAAGCGCCCTGAACCTGCCTGTGACGGAAATGGAAACCAGTGGCATGGTGGACAGGGAGCAGTTGCTTGGGATTTCCGGTCGATCCAGAAAGGTGCAGATGGAGATGGCAAAGGAGTTGGGCATCACAGAGTATCCGTCTCCTGCCGGGGGATGTCTGCTTACGGATCCTGGTTTTTCCCGGCGGCTGAAGCATCTGATCCAGGATTATTCCATGAAAGAACCTGTGCCCCGGCATATCCATTTACTGAAACATGGAAGGCATTTTCGTTTGTCAGAACCAATAGAATCTTCATCAATAATGTCCGATGATGGTTTTTCCGGCTGTAAATTGATCCTGGGGCGTTCCAGGGGGGACAACCAGAGGATCATGAAGCTGTACGACAAAAGGGAAGATGTGTGGATTCGTCACCACAGCCTGCCCGGTCCCGACGGCATTGTCACAGGAAAGCATGACGGAAAAAAGCTGGAACTTGCAGCAAGGATTTTGTCTGCCTATACAAAGGCTCCGGCAGGGAAAATTACTCCGGTGCGGATTGTGGGAAATGGGGAAACAAGGGTGATTGAGGTAATTCCCTTTTCAACGCAAGAAACCTCCGGGATGTTTATCTGAGGCAGGATATTATCCGATATTATCCAGGGAAGGGGAAGGGCAGTACTTGATTAAAAACCCTCAAAAGCCTTCCTTGAACAGTTCTTCAGTCTGGGAGGCAATTTTGGGATCAGGGGTATATTCCGTGGGAACGGTACCTTCCTTGAAGCATTCAAACAGGGTTTTTTCCGAAGAGGCAATGGGAAGGAGTCCGGTTTTTGCATCAATCTTCGCAAAGACGATACCCTCGGGTACGGTAAAGGTTCGTACAGATTTTCCTTTCATAACCTTTTGCATATAGTAGAGCCAGATGGGGCTTGCCGCCCTGGAGCCGGTTTCTCCCTTTCCAAGGGATGCTTCCTGGTCCAGTCCCACCCATACCCCGGTGGTGTATCTGGGGGTATAGCCAATGAACCAGGCATCAAACAAATTGTTTGTGGTGCCGGTTTTCCCTGCCACGGGCCTGTGCAGCGCTTTTATCCTTCTGCCGGTTCCTGTTTTCACAACGCTTTCCATGATGCTTGTCATGATATAGGCAGATTCCATGTCCATGACTTTTTTTCTGTCCAGCTTGCTTTGCTCCAGGATTTTTCCATTTCGGTCTTCGATGCGCGTGATAAATATCGGTTCAATAAGGTAACCCAGGTTGGAAAATACAGAATAGGCATTGGTAAGTTCCAGCAGGGAAAGGCCTGATGAACCCAAGGCAATGGACAAATCGTTGCTGATTTCAGAAGTAATTCCAAGTCTTCTGGCATATTCAATGGTACGGGCAATTCCAATGTCCTGGAGGATTTTTATGGTGACAATATTTCTGGATTTTACCAAAGATTCCCGGAACAGGGTGGGGCCGTAAAAGGTTCCCTTATAGTTTTTTGGCTTCCAGATAAAATCCCGTTCCTTGTCCTCGTAGGTGACAGGTGCGTCAATAATGGTTGATGCCGCTGTATATCCATGCTCCAGGGCAGCTGCATAGATAATGGGTTTGAAGGCTGATCCCGGCTGCCGTCTGGACTGGTAGGCACGGTTGAACTGACTTTCCTTGAAATCACGCCCGCCGATCATGGCCTTTACATGTCCGGTTTCAGCTTCAATGCTCAACAGGGCTGCCTGGGCAACGGGTTCCTGGAACAGGGCAAATTCGTATGTCTGGTCTTCTACGACTTCGTTGAGTACCTGTACCCGGATTTCGTCTCCCGCATGCAATACTTCCGAGGGCTTTTTGACCGATGTCTCATAATACGCAACTTCGGTATTGGGTTTTCTTGCCCATTTCATGGTGTCCATGTTGATATACCCGTGGAAATGCCCCACCCGCACCTTTGTGCTGAGCTTTTCATCGTTCACGGCAATGACAACAGCCTTGTAAACCTTACCCTTTTGCAGCAGGGTGGTGTCAATGTCTTTACTGACTTCCTGGCAAAAGGCTTCCAGTTTCATGGCAGGAATATGGGCAATGGGACCCCGGAATCCCGTACGGTGATCCAGTTCGGTCAAGCCCCTGCCAACGGCTTTTCTGCCCATTCGCTGCATTTCAATATTCACGGCGGTGTGAATTTTCAATCCCTGCCTGTAAAGGGCATCAGCACCGTATTTTTGTTCCACATACTGGCGGACGTATTCGGTATAGAAGGGTACCCGATCAATGAACCAGTTTTTCCTGGGCTTTATTTCCAGTTTCTGATCAATGGCCTGGGTCACTTCCAGATTGGAAATCATGCCTTCTTCTTTCATTCTGTTCAGGGTATAGATCTGACGCTGCTTTGCCCGGTTGGGAAATCTGAAAGGAGAATAACGGCTTGGAGCCTGGGGTAATCCTGCCAGCATGGCACATTCAGCAATGGTTAAATCCTTTGCATGCTTGCCAAAATAATTTTCCGATGCTGCTTCCACGCCGTAGGCACCGTGGCCAAGGTAAATCTGGTTCAGGTACAAAAACAGAATTTCATCTTTGGAAAAGTGTTTTTCAATGCGATGGGCCAGGATGGCTTCTTTGATTTTTCGTTGATAGGTTCTTTCCGGTGAAAGGAAAAAGGATTTTGTCACCTGCTGGGTGATGGTGGAGCCTCCCTGTACAATGCCGCCTGCTCGAAAATTTTTTACAACTGCCCGGAAAATAGACACAATATCAATGCCAGGATGTTCCCGGAATCGTGAATCTTCTGCTGCAATAAATGCGTTCAGCAGTTGAACGGGCATTTCCGACAGGGGAATGACAATGCGGCGTTCCTTGTAAAATTCACCGATTTTTCGGCCGTCATCGGAAAAAACACCAGTCACCGTGGAAGGCTTATAATCTTCAAGTGTATTGATTTTGGGAAGATCTTTTCCCATGTAAAGGAAAATTCCTGCAACAGAAAGCACTCCCAGAATGGCAAGGATCACAATGGACAATGCTGTCCATTGTATGAGGAAAAAGAGCCAATGTTTTTTTTGATTTTTTGACCGGAGTCGCTGGGATGTATGTGTTGTATTTGTCATGGAATTTTTATTGGTTAGTGTCATGGCCAAAGAGGCATGAGATTTCTAGCAGATTCTGTATATAAAGGCAATACCGAATCCAGGAGATAAAATTCTTGACACCGGGAATTTTTTTCGATACAACCCTTTGCACAACGCCGGAGTGGTGGAATTGGTAGACGCAGAGGATTCAAAATCCTCCGGGCTTCGGCCCTTGCGAGTTCAAGTCTCGCCTCCGGTACCAGAAAAATTCAAGGCTTTTGACAATATCCGTCAAAGGCCTTTTTTTGTTTTTTTATTCGTCTCATTCGTCCTGTGCCTTTGCCGTCTTTGGATCTGCGTATTTTTTTCTGGTTCGAGATCGTTTTTTCTGTTTTTGTTTCCTGCGTTTATTGATGAGCTGCTCTTGCCTGGTATTCTGGCCGTTTTCTTGAGCCTGAATTTTTTCTGCAAGCAGGCGCAGGGCCATGAAGCGATTCAGATCCTGGGATCTGTGCTTGCCGTATTTTACGTTCAGCCCGGTTTTGGTGTGGCGGATGAATACGGCAGAGGCACTTTTGTTTACCTTTTGGCCGCCCCTGCCGGAAGATTTGATGAACCGTTCTTCCAAATCTTGTTTTTTCACGCCAAGCCGTGCAAGCAGCAGGGCTAATGCCTTTCGTTTTTCTTCACTTGGGCCCATAATATTTGAACATTTTGTGTGTTAATGGATAGATGATGAAATTTTTCTAACAAAATCAAACTCATATTTCAAGCTGTCCCTTATGTTGATTTATGGTTTGATACTGGGAGAATTTTTGATATTGTCGAGCATATATATTAAATTACGGCGTTTACCAATATATAAAGGATGACACAATGGAAAATCAAAAATTTACCGCATTTGTGGTGGAAGAAACATCGGAAAACACATTCTCAGGCTCCATTCAGACAAGAACCATTGCAGATTTGCCCCAGGGGGATCTGCTTGTAAAGGTGCATTATTCTTCCTTAAATTATAAGGATGCGCTTTCTGCAAACGGGAATAGGGGCGTAACCAGGGAATATCCCCATACACCAGGTATTGATGCCGTGGGTGAGGTGGTTCAATGTGATACAGGAGACTTTTCCGCAGGGGACAAGGTGATTGTGACAAGTTATGACCTTGGGATGAATACAGACGGAGGTTTTGGACAATATATCAGGGTTCCATCCCAATGGGCACTTCCGTTGCCGGAAAAACTCTCCATGAAAGAATCCATGATGTATGGAACCGCAGGACTTACCGCCGGGATGTGTATTTCCATGCTTACAGAAAAGGTAACTCCTGACCACGGGAAAATCGCCGTTTCCGGTGCAACGGGCGGCGTCGGAGCCATGGCAATATCCATTTTGTACAAATTGGGGTATGAGGTGGCGGCCATCACGGGTAAGGAGTCTGAAAAGGATTTCTTGCTGCAACTTGGGGCAAAGGAAGTGATAGCAAGAGAGGATTTTCAATCCCTGGCTGACAGGCCCATGCTCAAGCCCCAATTTGCAGGCGGGGTGGATACTGTCGGGGGGGTGATTCTGGAAAACATTATCAAATCAACCAATCCCATGGGAGTGGTTTCCTGCTGCGGAAATGCGGCATCCCCCAAATTACAGCTGACGGTATTTCCCTTTATCCTCCGGGGCGTTTCCCTGGTGGGGGCAGATTCCCAAAATTTTCCCATGGAATATCGGAAACAGGTATGGGCACATCTTGCCGATGATTGGAAACCGGAAAGTCTGGCAGAAACCTGTCAGGAAGTTTCCCTGGATCAGGTGGCAGAAAAAATTGACCTCATGTACAGAGGAGAGCATGTGGGAAGAACCATCATCCGGGTACTTTCGTGATGATGGCCGGGATGTTATGATAAAAAAAAGACACGGATCCAAAACAGGATGCCGTGTCTTTTTTTGTTTTATGGGATAAGTAAAACTATTTTTTGTTACTGAAATCCTCGCTGGACTGAAAATCCACTTTTTCCCAGTTTCGGATCATGGTCAAAAATGTTCTGACGCATATACCGGATGGACCTTCCGGGATGTATGTCCTTTTGGTAAATTCCCAGCCGGTTCCGGCAATATCCAGATGTACCCAGGGAGTGTCCCCAACAAACTGGGCAAGATAGGCTGCTGCCGTAATGGTTCCGGCGGCACGATCCCCTGTATTCTTGATGTCCGCCACTTTTGAGGAAATCTGCTTTACGTAATCCTTGTTCAGGGGCAGTCTCCACAAGGGTTCTCCTGCGGTTTTTCCTGCTTTTGTAATGAGTTCTGAAAATACATCATTGTTGCTCACAAGCCCTGTATAATGGTGACCAAGACCAATAATAACGGCTCCGGTCAGGGTGGCAATGTCCACAACGCAATCGGGTTTGTAGGTTTTGACTCCATAGGCAAGGGCATCTGCCAGTATGAGCCGTCCTTCTGCATCTGTGTTGATGACTTCGGAAAAAATGCCATTGAAATGACGAATAATATCACCGGGTTTTGTTGCATTGCTCCCGGACATATTGTCCGTTGCAGGAGCAATGGCAATGACGTTGAGATCGGGTTTTTCTTCTCCTACAGCTTCCATGGCAGATAATACCGCAGCCCCGCCGCACATGTCGTATTTCATTTCTTCCATGCCTGATGCAGGTTTGATGCTGATTCCGCCGGAATCAAAGGTCAGCCCCTTGCCTACGAGCAAAACGGTCTGGGCATCGCTGGAAGATGCCTTGTGTTCCAGAATCACCATTTTGGGCGGAATGGCAGAGCCTTTGTTTACGGCAAGGATGCCACCCATTCCAAGTTTTTCCATGTCTGTCTTTTCCAGGCAGGTGTATGTGAATCCATATTTGTCTGACAGACCTTTTGCGTAGTCGGCGAATTCAAGGGATGTCCATTTGTTGCCCGGTTCATGGGCCATGTTCCGTGCGGAATACACGGAAAGGGCTGCATTGTAAGCCTTTGTCATGCCTTTTTGGGCAAGAGAAGCATCCCTGGCAGAAGCAAATTGAATTTTGGAAAAACCTGTGTGTTTTTCATCTTTTTCGCTGGGGGTTTTGTATTTGTCAAAATGGTAATTGCCCAGCAATACACCTTCGGCGATTGTTTGGGCGATGTCATCCTGGCCGGGAAAAGAAAGATCAGGAAGGGAGATGACCACATTCTTTGCCTTTACCTTGTCTCCTTCCCTGGCAACAAGGCCTCCTGCCTGTCTGAATATTTCCAGACAAACATCCGCATCTTTTTCCTTTTCAATTTCTCCCAGACCAATCACAAGGATACGTTTTGCAGCAAGGCTGTCTTTTTCAGGATACCAGAGGCAGGTTTGTTCTGCTTTTGCCAGAAAATCCTTGAGTTCAAAGGCAGCTTTGATCCTGGAACTGACTGCTTCATGGCAGCAGGGGGTCTCATCTTTTTTCTGCCAGGCAAAAAAGACCGCAAGGTCTGTATCAAGTTTTGTAACATCGTTTTCTGTAAGACTGATCTGGGCAAGGCTCATTTGGGTTTTCTCCAATTCTGTATTGGGTTTATGAAAATTATACGAATTATTCTGGTTTGTTAGTATCCATGGGATAATAATTCATTTTTTCCAAATGACAAGGGTTCAGTCTGTTTTTCTTTGGTAAATGAAAGCGTCACCGTTGATGAAGACGGACATTTCCATCTTCATCAACGGCCCTGAATTTACCGTTTTTTATGTAACGGATATTATTTATTATTTTTTTCTCAGCACATACTGAAAAAATTGATCCACTTTCCATGATTCTGGCAAAATCGGGTCTTCCTGGAAACCGCCCCAGGAAAACATGAGTACCTTGTTGGCGGGGATTCCTTTCTTTGCAAGGTATTTACGTAAAACCTCCGCACGTTTTATGCCAAGTTGTCTGCTTGCTTCCATATTTGACAATTCATTGGAATACAAAATGATCTCGGCCTTTCCATGATTCTGGTGCACTTTGGTAAGCATGGCATCCAGTTTTTTGAAATCCTTGATTTTTGTTTTTCCTTTGACAAAAACATTGGCAGTCAGAGAATGGGTAAGGTATTGTTTCTGGTAATCATCCATTTTGTCCGTGAATTTGATCCGCAGGGTGTTATGCCCCTTTGAGACATTGGTATCGGCAAAAACAAACACGGCTTTATCTTCAATGCGGTTTTGCAGCAGAGTCTGCTTCAGGGTGTAGGCTCTTTCCAGAGCCAGGATATAGTTGGCATCAGGATCATCATATTCATTGGTACTTACCGTAATATACAGCGGTGTCTGGGTACTGTAAGCCCTTGACTGTTTTACCATTTCCTTCATCATTTTGTCGGTCATGGTGTGGGTCAGGGCTGTCCCTTCAGGCAAAAAGACGTCAAAATCAAACCGGGTGGTCACATTCAGCCGCAGGGGTTTTTTGGCCAGGGAATCAGTCTTTTTAATCAGGATTTCGGCTTCTTCCCTGTCATGCACTACTGTTTCATGGATATAGCCTGTATCGTGGTCTGTGCTGATGCCCAGTTTGTTCACCCTGTCAGTAGGCAGACTGTTCATGCTCACATCTGCGTCATCGGTCACACCGTCTCCGTCCATATCCAGGGACAGGGGAAGATCATCCGGGCTTAACGGTTTGTAATCCTTGTCTCCTTCCATCATGGCCTTTGCTGCAGGATTAAGCAGACCCAGTTTGGCAAGCAGCAGCCCTTCGGATTGCAGCACCTTGTATTTTTCCAGTTCCCGTGCGTAGACGGCGTTGATCAGTTGTTCGTTGACATGCTGGTTTTCGTTTTGGGCATCCAGAATATTGATCAGATTGCGGCGTCCCAGCAAAAATTCCTTTTTATAGGAGGCAAGTGCTTGTTGGGTAAAATACAGATTTTTCTTGAGAACCCCGATCTGTTCGGTAAGCAGCTTGTGGGCGGCCCAGCATAGTTGAATATCGTTGAGCAGGGTACGGCGAACCAGAAGGCTTTTTTGCTGTTCTTCGTGCAGATGGCTTGCCGCTGCCCGGGTTTTGTGGGAACGGGAAGCATCAAACAGGGTATGGGTGTATCTCAGGCCGATTTTTGCTTCGGTTTCATATTCATCTGACTTGTCAAATTCATTTTCAATGCTGGCGCTGCCTTCCAGGGACAGCCGGCCCAGGGCAGCTTTTTTCCGGTTGCGGTATTCGCTCTTTTTCTGGGCAAGGGAGTAAAAGGCTTCCCGGAGTTGGGGATTAAATTTTGCCTGTAAATCCAGGGCCTCTTTCAGGGACCCTGGCAATGCCTTGACTTCCATGCCCGGAGCCACCATTTCTTTTGTGGCAACAAATCTGCCCAGCAGTTTATGCAGATTGTACTCTGCCTTTTTGTAATCGTTGCGGCGCAAAATCAGTCTGGACTGGGCCGAGGCCATGCGGCCGTTGACCCGTTCCAGCTCTGAACGCCCCTTTTTTCCGGCTTTTACCTGCTTTTTGATGCTTTCCCGCAGCTTTTCGTGGGTCAGCACATTTTCCATGGCAAGATGGAGCAGCTCATTGTATTTCAGGACATTCAACCAGGCGGCAGCGGTTTCATAGGTAACCTTGCCTGCCTCGCCAACATAGGCATACAGGGCGGCAAGCATGTAGTTTTTTCTGGCCTCGGCCAGGGATGATGTCTTGCCAAAATCATGGAGCAGCTGGCTTACGGTCAGGCGTGCATCATAAAAACCGTCATTGTCGTTTGTATAGCCCGTTTCACTATCCCGGTAGTCTTTGTAGCCCACATTGCCCGTAAAAATGACTTTTGGAAAATATCCGCCCCGGACTTCCTGCATTTCTGCCAGAGCCGCATTATACGCCTTTTGCTTTTCCAGAATCCTGGGATTGGTGGTTACCACGTCCTGCAAAACTTCGTTCAGGGTCACGGCCTGGACGCTCGCAGCTGCGGCCAGAATTGCTGCCATACCGGTTATAGCGGCAACTAATTGAAAAACTGTCTTTCTCATGATTCTTTTCTTCCTTTTCATGCTGTGCTGGTTAAAACTATTATTGATCCTCAATGGCTGAAAACTTCAGAACAAATTTTTAAGCTGAACATATCTCCCTTTACACAGATTACGGAACAGTCTCATTTACAAGATTAGGAGAGGATATGATTTCCATTTTCTTTTTCCTTTGCCATTCCGTTTAGGCTATGTGGTAATTCACCCCGTCCTCGATTTTTAGGTGCGCGGTTCCGTTCTCAAGGATGTGGTAGGCCACACCGTCTATGGTTTCAGTACTGCCGGAGTCTGTCCAGCCGGTTTCCAGATTGACCGTATCTTCATTGCCAGCACCT
>PDWI01004484.1_pt1 | contig 18692 bp, 20 predicted proteins | sample 1430891 | NCBI WGS metagenome assembly PDWI01 (sample SAMN01162508, study PRJNA174530) | Oral metagenome, whole genome shotgun sequencing project. | biome: Marine environment; feature: Marine mammal; material: Swab sample of the gingival sulcus; isolation source: swab sample of gingival sulcus...
TGATCAGTGTAAGCTCTATATGAAAAAGGAGTATCCGGTCTCTTTTGTGAGCTGGGCTTTTATCAATGAAGAGGTTGAACAGAGGCTCACTTTCAATGGCGGGAAACTGCGCAATGAAGACTGGAATTGCGGCAGCAGAATCTGTTTGATAGATATTATTGCTCCCTTTGGCGGGGTTGAGACGATGCTCAGGGATATCCAGCAGAATGTTTTTCCCGGTGAGGTTATTCGTCTGTTGGCCCCGGATCTGAAGACAGGAGGGGTCACAATACGGGAGATGGCGCCGCAGGGTAAGGCAGAGCCCGCAGAAGACAAGAGGGGAGTGAATTAGCCCGGATTTCAGTGGTAGTCCTGTTACCGGCTGTTGTTTTTAGTATAAAAGTAAGAGGTGGAGAGTTGTATAGCCATAAGCAGATCAGAGTTGGGGTGTGTGTTTTCTGGATAATTGGCATGGTGTCATTTACAGCGGGTCTGGCTCAGGCCATAACCCTTGGTGAGTTAATTGAGATGGCCCTCGAAAAAGATCCGGCATATAAATCCCGATGGTATGAGGCATCGGCAAGAAAGGCTCTGGGATGGCAGGCAAGATTAAACTATGGTCCGGCGCTTAGAGCCAGTGCCAGCTATGGCAAGGGGAAAAATTCCCTGCAGCTGTCTGGTCAGGATGTCGTTGCAGAGGAGAAGAGTGTCGATTTTCATCAGCCGGAATATCTTTTTTCCTTTACGCAGCCGGTTATCAATTTTAAAAAATTCTATCTTGCCAGGTGGGGAGGGTCTGAAATTACCGCGGCAGAGGTAGAGCAGAAGCAGGCAGAGGAGGAGTTGATACTGCGTATCAGTGAGAGATATTTTGCTCTTCTTACCGCAGAAGAGAATTGCCGCCTCGCGCAGGAGGAGAACAACAGCCTGAAAAAGCAGATGGAGGATGCATCGCTGCGTCTATTGCTCGGTTATGGAACCATTACCGATGAACAGAGCGCCCAGTCGCGGTATGCGATCTCGCAGGCATCGCTTCTGGAAAGAGAGACAGAACGGGATCGGACACGAAGAGAGCTGGAAGAGGTTGTCGGTGTTGATTTTCACGAAAAGATTGACGATTTTCCTGAAGAGATGGCGCTGCCAGAGATACCGAAAGATATCTCCTACTGGCAGGAGGTCGCGCTTCAGTTTAACAGCGCTTACAGGCTGGCGCAGATTCAGCAGGCTGCCAGTAAGGAGAAGTTGCGGGCCGCCCAGGGCGGTTTTCTGCCGAGTATCGATTTCTTTGCCAATTACAGCCGGAAGGAACCGACTAACACGCTGGCGGATTACGGTGAAACAAGAAAAGAGGCGATCTTTGGTGTCAGGGCTGAAGTGGAGCTGCTCTCAAGTGGGCGTGACTCTTTTGCGGTGGCTGCGGCGTCAAGAGAACTTGAGGCGTCAGAACTTGGTGTTGCCGCGGAAAAACGACATCTTCTCTCAACATTACAGAACATCTGGTTGTCACTCCATAACACGCTGGCGCTTATTGAGTGTTATAAAACTGCGGTAAAAAGCAGTGAACAGTTTATGGTATCAACGAAGGAGGGCTATCTTGAGGGCAGGTTTACCCTGCTGGATGTGCTGAACAGCCAGCAGGAGTATTTTCATACGGTAAGTCAGTACCGGGCGTCCCGTTATAGCTACTATGTGTTATGTCAGCAGTTTAAAAAGACCCTCGGTATCAGCAATGATTTTCAGCTGCCGACACAGATTTACCAGCAAGCCGAGATTAACGAGGGTGAAAACGGAGAATCCAATGCAGGCAATGCGGCAGGCAAAGATTGAGAGAACCACCAGCGAGACATCCATCTCCCTGGCCTTAAACCTTGATGGGAAAGCGGACTATCAGATTGCCACCGGCGTCCCTTTTCTTGACCATATGCTTACTCTTTTTGCTGTTCACGGCTCTTTTGATCTGCATCTTGATGCTGCAGGAGATATAGCGGTGGATGATCACCATACGGTGGAGGATATCGGTATCTGTCTTGGTATGGCGCTGGCAGAATCGCTGCGGGACAAGAGCGGTATCGCCCGCTATGGCAGCTGTTTTCTGCCAATGGACGAGACGCTGGTGCGGGTGGTGCTGGATCTGTCAAACCGGCCGTTTCTGCACTATGCTGCTACTGTTTTCGAGCAGAAGCTTGGCACCTTCGATACGCTGCTCTGCAAGGAGTTTTTTCGGGCGGTATGCCATCATGCGGGACTGACCCTGCATATTGATCTGTTGCATGGAGAGAATGGACACCATATAATAGAGGCCGTATTTAAAGGATTTGCCAGGGCGCTGGCAGAGGCGGTACGCCCTGTTGCCGGAGGCAGGGTACTGTCGTCAAAAGGGTGTTTATAGGAAATGAAAGGGCGGGAGTATGAGAATTATACCAGACAGGAGCGTGAAGATGCAGAGAGATAGTGGAATTGCAGGTCGTATATTTGTGCTGTTGACCGCTGTTCTTTTTTTGCTTGCCGGGTGCGCCGCACCTGCCGGTAAGGAGGATGGTGGCGATATCGTGGCGATAGAGGGTGTGGCGGTGCTGCCGGTAACACCCCTGCAGGAGTCCTCTTTATCCGGGCAGGATATGGCTGCGTTAGAGAAGGGTTCCGCTTACGCAACCAGAATTATGACCGAAGTACTGGCAGATAATCCCAGGGCAAAGCTGGTTGGCGACGGTGGGGAGACGCTTGATGTTACAGGCAGCCGGGAGCGGCTGGAGAGACTTGCCGCCATTGGTGAGCGGTCAGGTTGTCAGGCGGTGCTGCTTACCTCAATGCAGCGGTTTTCCCAGCGTCAGGGGGGAGAGATGGCGGTGGACAGCCCGGCATCCGCCGCCTTTACCATGACCCTTGTTCAGCTCCCCTCCGGTGCCGTTCTGTGGACCGGTGATTATACAGAGACACAGCAGTCTTTTCTTGCCAATATCCTTTCGGGCAAGATGGGGCAGCGCGGTTTCCGCTGGATTACGGTGGAGGAGCTTGTGCGGCAGGCGCTGGAAGAGCGGCTGGCGGCCTGCCCCTATCTCAAGTAATTGCGGCAGTTCTTCTATAGCCCGGATTTCTCAGGAGAAGTTCGGGCTGGCGCGTGCTTCTGAAAGACGAGACATCAATGGGGCGCAGGCAAAAGGTGAAGATCCCCGCCCGGCTGAACCGCAAGCTGGGCAGGGCGCTGCACGACTACAGTATGCTGACGGCAGAAGAGAGGGTGCTGGTTGCCGTCTCCGGCGGGGTGGATAGTCTGGTGCTGGCGGTGGTGCTGCAGCTCTGGCAGAGAAAGGCGCCGATTCCTTTTGACCTTGAATTTATCCATATCGATCATCAGTTTTCAGTGCCGGCCAGTTCGCCGGCACTGAAAATCTCGCCGCAGCTCTCTTCCTTTGGCATTACACTGCGTATTGAAAAGGAGCTGCCGCTGGAGCAGGAGCGCAACTGTTTTCTCTGTGCCCGCAATCGCAGGAAGCAGCTTTTTGATATTGCCGCGGAAGAGGGATTTACCAGAATTGCCCTTGGCCATCACCGGGACGATCTGCTGGAGACCTTTCTGCTGAACGCCTTTTATGGCGGCAATATCTCCACCATGTGTCCGGTGCAGCAGCTTTTTCATGGCACCGTATTGCTTATACGGCCAATGATCTATCTTGAGAAAAAAGAGATTATTCAGCTTGCTGCGCTATGGGGGCTGAATGCGGTGGAGGAGCCCTGTCCGTTTGCGGATGACAGCCGCAGGGAGAGGGTGCACCGGCTGCTTGCGGAGCTGGCAGCGGAAGATCCGGCAGTAAAACAATCGCTTTTTGCCGCACTCTTTAACGTGCGGCACGAGTATCTACCTTGAGGAAAATATGAGTGTACGAATTAAACATATTCTTAACAGTTCACCGACAGGTGAAAATATCACCGTCTGCGGCTGGCTGCGTACCCGCAGGGATACCGGCAACTTCTCCTTTCTGGAGATAAATGACGGCTCCTCTCTTGCCAATCTGCAGGTGATTGCCGACTCCTCTGTGGATGGGTATACAGAAAACGTCCTTGGCGCCGGAACCGGCTGCAGCCTGCGGGTCAGCGGCGAGCTGAAAGCGTCGCCGGCAAAGGGGCAGGCAGTTGAGCTGCATGCCGATTCGGTAGAGATTCTGGGGGCGGCGCCGCCCGATTATCCCCTGCAGAAAAAACGCCACAGCTTTGAATTTTTGCGGGAGATGAGTCATCTGCGGCCACGGACCAATGCCCTTGGCGCGGTGGGCAGGGTGCGCTCCCGGCTGGGGTATGCGGTGCATAACTTCTTTCAGCAGCGTGATTTTGTGCTGCTGCATACGCCGATTATCACCACCTCCGACTGTGAAGGGGCAGGAGAGATGTTTCAGGTTACCACCGGGCGGGAGCGGGGCGGCGAGGGCCATTTCTTTGGCCGGCCGGCGGGGCTGACGGTAAGCGGTCAGCTGCAGGCGGAGGTTTATGCCCAGGCCCTTGGTGATGTCTATACCTTTGGCCCGACCTTTCGGGCGGAAAACTCCAATACCAGCCGGCATCTGGCGGAATTCTGGATGATAGAGCCGGAGATGGCCTTTTGTGATCTGCAGCAGAATATGAAGGTGGCGGAGGATCTCCTGAAATATCTGTTTACCGATGTGATGGAGAATTGCAGCGAGGATATGCAGCTGTTTGATAAATTTATCGAAAAGGGGCTGCTTGCCAAGCTGCAGGCGGTGGTGGAAAAAGATTTTGTTCACCTGCCCTATACCGAGGCGATCGAGCGGCTGGAGAGAGCTGGCAGATCCTTTGAGTATCCGGTAAAATGGGGCATTGATATGCAGTCGGAGCATGAGCGCTATCTCTGTGAAGAGGTGTTTGCCTGCCCCCTGGTTGTGACCGATTATCCGGCGGCGATAAAACCGTTCTATATGCGGGTAAACGATGACGGCAAAACGGTTGCGGCAATGGATATTCTGGTGCCGGGGATCGGCGAGATTATTGGCGGCAGCCAGCGTGAAGAGCGGCTGGATCTGCTTGAGGGAAGGATGCGAGCGGCCGGTATCGTGCTTGAAGAGTATGACTGGTATCTCGACCTGCGCAGGTACGGCACGGTGCCGCATTCCGGTTTCGGCCTTGGCTTTGAGCGGCTGGTGCAGTTTGTTACCGGTATGAGCAATATTCGCGAGGTTATCCCGTTTCCCAGAACTCCGGGCTTTGCTCCCTGCTGATGGAGAAGGGGGCTGAAATGACGGGCAAGGGGCCGAAGGTGAGGGAGATGTTTGATAGCATCGCCGGCAGCTATGATCTGATGAACCGGGTGATGACACTGGGGCAGGATCAGCGCTGGCGGCAGTTTGTTGTTGCCCGGGCGGGAGAAAATAAAGAGGGCTGGCTGCTTGATCTTGCCACCGGTACCGGTGATATTGCCGCGCTTCTTGCTGGTAAAAATTGCGGCGCAAAGGTTATTGGTGCCGATTTTTCTGCCGGTATGCTGGCCGCGGCTGCCCGGCGCTTTCCGGGCAGCGGTATTGTCTGGCAGGCCTGTGATGCCAATCATCTGCCTTTTGCCGATAATATCTTTCAGGCGGTGACTTTTGGTTATCTGTTGCGCAATGTCGATGATGTGTTACCTGTTTTACAGGAGGTGTTCCGGGTCGTGGCGCCGGGGGGGACGGTGGTCTGTCTTGATACGACGCCGCCGGCAAAAGATATCCTCTATCCGTTTATCCAGCTCTATTTCCGCTATGGGGTGCCGCTGCTTGGCAGAATGCTGGCAAAAGATGCAGGCGCTTATGCCTATCTGACAGAGTCAACACTGGCCTTTCATAGTGCCGGGAGTCTGGCAGGTTTTTTTCGGCAGGCAGGTTTTATGGATGTGAGTTATAAAAAATTTATGGGTGGAACCATAGGGGTGCATTGGGGTAAAAAGGGGGTATAGGGGCAGAAAAACTTCGCTGGGGAGTTTTCAATAAAAACAGAAACCTCAATTATGGAGGCCGGTATGAGTATTATTCAAGAGATCACAAGCGTGGTAACTCCTGTTGATTTTTCAGGTAACTCTCGTCTTATTGCCGAATCGGCCGCGTATATGGCGGGAAAATTCGGCGCAGAGATGCACTTGATCTATGTTGTCCAGAATTTTGAGGACTATTCGGGTTTTTTTGTTCCTCAGCTGACACTGCCTAATCTGGAAGATGAACTGCTTGGCGGTGCCGAGAAAAAAATGGAGTCGTTCTGTGAAGAGATCACCCCTTTCTGTGAGAAGTCAGGGGTTGCCAGGGTAGAGAGCAAGGTTTTTGTTGGTGATGTGGGGGAGAAGATTGTTGAATATGCCAATGAGATAGGAGCGAGCATGGTTATTATGGGAACTCACGGCTATAAAGGGCTGGAGAAGATTATGTTTGGCTCGGTTGCTGATAAGGTGGTGCGTTCTGCCTCCTGCCCGGTACTGACCATCAACCCGTATACCTGTTGTTAGAATCAGGAAGATACGCTGGCATGGCTGGGTCAGGTTGTCTGTCAGCCTTACCTGTAAACAGAGAGGCCGTAAGTTCCGGATGTGCTGAATGTCCGGAGTTTACGGCCTCCCTGTTTTGGGGATCCCTGGTTAAGTTCAGTAAATAATATTTTTTTCAGCCATATTTTTTTGTTTGCCTGAAAATTATGTTGACACTATAGCGGAAGGGCGATACTCTGGCAGAGTTTGATTGCTCTAACCCGAATTTCTCATGAGTTTTTTGTTTTATATTCAACTGCATGATTTTATTTTGTATATCAAAATTCCGTAAAAACAGTCTGTTTTTCACAAGGAGAAACAAAAAAAACTCCCCTTAAGGTGGGCGATTTTTCCGCGAGCCTTCGTCACAAGGCATTCCGTGTCGTTTACGACAACGAAACGCCTTGTGCCTTGACCTGCGAAAAACTTTGCCCATGAGAAATCCGGGCTAATTCCAGACGGCTAACAGAAGGGTACAGGAGATGTCATGAGCAGACCGGATATGCAGCATTACGCTGCCAAAACAGAAGATCCTCTTACAAGTGCCTTTGATAAAAAGAAGGCAACGCATGTCTCTGGCTGCGTAACAATGGTGCCGCCGCCACAGATAGGTCAGCGGCTTGAGCAGATACGGCAGATAGCGCGAACGGGAAAGAGTGCGGCCTATATCCATATCCCTTTCTGCGAGACGCACTGTCTCTACTGCGGATTTTATAAAAAGAGATACAGCGAAGATGACAGCCATGTCTATACCGACACGCTGCTGGAAGAGTTGAAGATGTGGCGGGATGACCCGGTGCAGAAATCGGGGCCGATCCATGCCGTATATCTTGGCGGAGGGACGCCCACCGCTCTTGAAGCTGTAGATATGGGGCGTGTTCTTGACGGGGTGCGGAAGTACCTGCCGTTGGCAAATGATTGTGAGATAACGGTTGAGGGGCGGATTCAGAACTTTGATAAAGAGAAGATTCGTGCCTGTATAGATAATGGGGTTAACCGTTTTTCCCTCGGAGTACAGACCTTTGATACGGCCCTGCGTCAGTCGATGAAACGGCTGGCAGGCAGGGAAGTGGTGATTGACAAGTTGTCTGAGCTGCGCGATCTGGATCAGGCCGTGGTTGTCATTGACCTTATCTATGGTTTTCCCGGCCAGACAAGAGAGATGTGGGAGCATGATATCCTCACCCTGCATGAGCTTGAAATTGATGGCGGTGATCTCTATCAGCTGCAGATCTTTCCGGGCACCCCTCTTCATGGTGCCATCGAGCATGGCAGGATGGAGAATGGGCTTGATGTTGCAGCCTGTGCCCATCTCTATAACCACGGATGTGGTCTGATGGAGAGAGGGCAGTATCGGCGTCTGTCGGTAAATCACTGGGCAAGGACTCTGCGCGAGAGAAATATCTATAATCATCTGATGCGCAGTCCTGCCCACTGTCTGGCTTTTGGGCCTGGTGCCGGCGGCAGCCTGAATGGGTATTCCACCATGGCTGAAGGCGATTACGGTAAATGGAAATCAATCGTTGCTGAAGGGAGAAAGCCGGTGAAGATGCTTTTTCAGCAGGGGGAACATGCGGTGCTGGAGAAAACCATTACCGGGGAGTTTGAACTTTGCCGGATTAACCCCGTCCGTCTGGCAAAACAGTTTGGTCTTGATCTTGCCGACTGTCTGCAGCCTCTGTTCTCGCAATGGACAGAGGCCAGATTGTTGGAGGAGGATGGAGAGTGGCTGCGTCTGACCCGTGCCGGGCAGTTCTGGCAGGTCAACCTTGCGCAGCTGACCATCGATTATCTGCATCAGACGTTATTGAAGGAGAAGAGATGATGAATACGCAGGTAAAGAAAAAGACCTTGTATGCGGTCGTGGCGCTTGCGGCAGCACTGCCGCCGGTAACAGCCATGGCGGTAACCGAAGCAGAGAGTGAGGAAGTTGTTGTTTCTGCAACAAGGACAGAGCGGATATTACGGGAAGTTCCGTCAACTGTAACCTTGGTTAATGCCGAAGAATCAGCACGGTATGGTCAGGCGACCATTGCTGATATGGTGCAGGATGTGCCGGGTGTGGAGATCTTTGATAACAGCGTTGCCGGCTCCAGGCGTCTTATGATCCGCGGTGAGAATGGCGGGCGGGTTATCGTCCTTATCGATGGTCAGAAGATTAATGAACAGAAATCAATGGATGGCGCGCCGCTTCTTGTTGATCCGGCGATAGTGGAGCGTATTGAGGTGGTTAAGGGCTCCGGCTCCGTTCTTTACGGTTCAGATGCCATTGGCGGCGTTGTTAATATTATCACCAAAAAAGGTGGTAACAAACCTCTTTCAGGTGATCTGGCCGGAACCTATCGCTCAGGGACTGATGGCTATGAAGGGAGTGTCGGCCTTGCCGGAAAGAGAGGTAATGTGCAGTACCGTTTAACCGGAAGTTATTCTGATCAGGGAGACAGAAAAACTCCCGATAAAACGCTGGAAGGCTCCGACTCAACGATGAAAAATGTCAGTGGCTTTCTGGGCTATCAGACTGAGCCTTTTGCTATGGGAGTCGTTGTTGAAAAATATCAGGTGGATGCAGATGTGCCGCCAACCCGTATACAGATGGGGCCGGTGAGTGCGATTATGGATCTTGATCTGCCTGAGTGGTCCCGCGAAAAAGTGGGGACTTTTGTTGATTTTAAAGATGTGAGTGAAGTTGTTACCAGGGTCCATTTTGATGCCTGCTATCAGAAAACGATGAAGGACTTTACGCAGGAGATGGGGATGCCGATGATGGCTTTTTCCGGAATGGGACATCCTGGGGGTATGAAGGGAGGGCATCCCATGGTTTCGCCCGGAGCGAAAATGCCGGCAGGTCATTCACCGATTGTTACCCAGTTTATAGAGACGGAAAATGACCAGCGGACATACTCGGTTAACAGTCAGGTTGATCTGGCATTGACCGATGCGCACTATCTCATTGGTGGTACGGCTTTCAGTTATGATACCCTTGATGCGACAACCGATACCCGTTTTTCGATCCCGTTTATTCCGCGGAACAGCCATTTTCAGGAGGCAAATGTTATCAATTGGGCGCTCTATCTTCAGGATGAGTGGGGTGTTACTGATGATATAACCCTGACTTTTGGTGTGCGGGAGACCTGGGTGGAATCAGAGCTGGAAAAGACAGATGATCCGCGGATTAAAACCGGAACGATTAATGACAATCATCCCGCCTTCAGTGCCGGAATCACCTGGAATACCAGTGAAAATCTTACCCTGCGGAGCTTGTTCTCCCAGGGCTACAGGTTTCCGGATCTGACCCGGCTCTTTATCGGAACAACCCATGGTGGTGAAATAACCATGGCCAATGCGGATCTTGATCCGGAAACATCCAATAACTTTGAAGTTGGTGCCCGTTTCGGTGATGGTCATCTGAAAACCGATCTCTCACTGTTCTATTCCATGGCGGAAAACTATATCAACAGAAGGACCATGGCTCCCGGCTATAATCGCTATGAAAATATTGATGAGGCAAGGACCTGTGGCGTAGAGCTCTGGACGGGATACCGTTTCGACCTGTTTAATATCGAGCCCTATGTCAATGGAACCCTGATGCGCAGGGAATATGAAGATCAGGCGTTCAGCACCTGGAAGACCAGGACCCCCCTGTTCTCCAACCGTTTTGGTGTCAGATTCGAGCAGCCGCTGGATTCAGTGATTGCCAAAATCTGGGGTGATTTCTATGTGCGTTCCGCCGCCAGGGCTGAAGAAGAAAAGCGTACTGGTGAAATCATAACCAATGATGGCTGGAGCACATTTAACGTTGCGCTGGGGACAAGTTGGGGCAGAAACGATATGTGGCAGTTGTCGGTTAACCTGAACAATCTTTTTGACAAGAGCTATACCACCGCGCAAAACAGCCTTGAGGAAGAAGGCATGAATGTTGTTGCCCGGCTGGCGGTCTCTTTTTGATCCCTGCCTCTTTACGGCAGGGGCAGCAGCTGCCATTTCAGAGCTGAAACAGGAGGTGTGATGAATCATCCGGAAAAACGGCCTTACTGGCAGCTGCAGGATCTTGTCACCATCGGTATCTTTGCCGCTGTCACCAAGGTTTCCAGTCTGCTGGTTGCTCTTATTGGTGGAGGGATGAACCCTGTTACCCTGATATTAAAAAATCTTCTTTTCACATCCCTTGCCATTGTCCTGCTGTATAAGGTGCGAAAATTTGGCACGCTGACCCTTTTTATTGCGGTCTGCAGCCTGATTTCGCTACTGCTGCTGGGGGGCAATATCTTTCTGCTGCCTGCCATGTTGTTTGCGGGAATTGTTGCTGAGGGGGCTATTCTCCTGCTTGGCGGATATAGAAGAAGTATCGCCCTGATTCTGGGCATTGGCCTTTATGATCTGCTCTATAAATCCAGCTCCCTGGGTCTTTCCTGGCTGTATGTACGTGAGCAGCAAGGGCTGATGATGATGGTGGCCGCTGTTGTGGCTATCGGTTATATCGGTTCGCTGATCGGCCTTTTTACCGGAGTATATTTTGTAAAGGAGCTTCGCCATGCCTGTATTATCCGGGACTGAGAAAAGCGCAGCTGGTTCGCTGGAGAAATCCTTTCTGCCCGGACTGGAGCTTGATGTGCGCAGCAGGATGTTTATCTGCCTGCTGGCATCTGCTCTGGTGATATTTCTTAAAGGTCAGGTTGCTCTTCTTTTTCTTGCTGCTGTGAGCTCCCTGTATGTTCTGCTTTCCGTTCGTCGCTTGTGGCTGCTGATGGTCTGCTATCTGGCGATCATAATCATGTGGCTGGTGTCGATCTGTTTTGTCTTCTTTTTCTCCCTTATAGCCAGGGATTCTCCGCTGGCCGATTTTACCGCGGTACGTATTCCCTTTCTGCGTTCCCTGGTGATGATGAATACGGTGCTGGCGCTGGCGCTTACCTCACGGGTGCAGACGCTGCTGGTGGCGCTGAAAGGTCTGCGGCTTCCTCTCTGGTTTTATATCCCGACGGTGGTTGTTATCCGCTTTATCCCTGACTTTATCAGAGACATTAAACAGATATCAGAGACTATCAGGATAAGGGGGTACCATCTTAATCTGCGTTTTTTACTCTATCATCCAATATTGTCAGTTCGTCTTCTTCTGGCGCCCATGCTTTTTCGTGCCCTGCGCAGTGCCGATGAGCTTGCTATTGCCGCAGAACTGAAAGGTATTCGTCATGATGTGAAGATGGTGAGCTACCGGCCGGTCTGTTTTGGTAAAAATGATATTATTGCACTGGTTGTTATTATTGCTGTTGTTGCTCTGGTTACAGGGCTGGAGGTGCTGTTTCCGGCTGCAGACAGGGGAGGGATGATGTGATCTCTCTGAATAACGTAAGTTACTGTTACGCCTTCTGTCAGCAGCCGGCGGTAAACGGGATATCCCTTAAGGTCAAACCGGGAGAACTTGTACTGGTTACCGGAGCAAGCGGTTGTGGCAAATCAACCCTTGTCCGGCTGGTTAATGGCCTCTGCCCCCATTTTTTTAACGGGACGTTAACCGGGGAGATCTCTGTCTGCGGCAAACGAACTGAAGAGGGGAGTATTCAGCAGATAGCAAAGAAGGTGGGGACTGTCTTTCAGGATCCGGAACTGCAGTTTTTTGCGCTGCATGTCGCTGATGAACTTGCCTTTGCCCATGAATGGCAGGGGAAAAGCAGGGAGGAGATTACGGCGATTGTCGACAAGAGCGCGGCGGAAGTGGGGCTGAGCGATTTTCTTGATGCCTCGATCCACGATCTCTCCGAAGGGCAGAAACAGAAACTCGCGATCGCCTCTATCCTCTCGCAGCAGCCTGACGTTCTTGTCTTTGATGAGCCCACCGCCAATCTTGATCCGGAAAGTACTCTGGAGCTGGCCGGGCAGCTGCAGTCACTGAAACAGCGGGGATTGACCATCCTGGTGGCAGACCACCGCCTCTACTGGCTGGAGGGTGTCGCTGACCGGGTGGTGGTGATGAGTGCCGGCGAAATTGTTGCTGAAGGGGGCTTCTCTCTTCTGCAAGAGAGTGCCTTTCGTGATCGTTATGGACTGCGGAAGAATCGGGTTGCCGATTGCAGGACCCTGCTTCGTCCCCCGGCTGCGGAAGGGAAACTGGAAGTAGAGGGGCTCTCGTTTGGTTATAATAAAAGCAGATGGCGGGGAGATGGTGCCGAAAAAGAGGTGTTTTCCAATGTCTCGTTTTCTCTTGATGCCGGGATTACCGCAATCATTGGCGGCAATGGCGAAGGAAAGACGACCCTTGCCCGGTTGTTGACCGGATTATTGAAAATGCAGGAGGGGAGCATTCGCCTGCATGGCAACACCCTTTCTGCGGCGGAAATCCTGCAGCGGGCGTCCATTGTGCTGCAGAATACCGATCATCAGCTGCATATGAGTTCTGTTCGCAAGGAACTGACCATGGCAATGACCGGCGGCAAAAAGGGAGATATTGATGAAGGGAAATTACAGTCGATGCTGGAGGAGATCAACCTCTCCCATGTAACAGAGCGGCATCCCCAGTCTCTTTCCGGCGGTGAGAAACAGCGGCTTGTTATCGCCTGTGGACTGGCGAAAGAGCCGGAGATCCTTATTCTTGACGAACCGACCAGCGGGCTGGACGGGGGCAATATGCAGCGGATCGCCGGGTTGATCGGCAGGGCAGCGGAACAGGGCTGCCTGGTACTGCTTATTACCCATGATCTTGAGATGCTTGAGCTGGTGGCGGAGCGGGCACTGCGTCTGCCGCTGAAGGGTGAGAGTGTCTTGACCCCGAAAAACCCTGCCGGTGAGGGGCATCGGGAGAGCACATAACAGAGAAGGGCAGAGAGAAAAGAAGAGGAGGAGATTGTTATGAAAATATTACTGACATGGTCATCAAAAACGGGGAATACCAGGGCTGTCGGCGAGGCGCTGGCTGAAGTCTGTCCTGCAGGGACGATGGTCTGCCCTGTTGAAGAGGCACCCGCCAGCGGCGGCGAATATGATCTGGTTGTCCTGGGCTATTGGGTGGATAAGGGGATGCCGAACAAAAGATGCAGGGATTTCATCAGGGAGATCACCGGCAAGAAGATCGCCTTTTTCGGCACCCTCGGCGCCTATCCCGATTCTGATCACGCCAGGGAGTGTATGGCCCGGGCTGAAGAGTTGGCAAAGGATAATGACATTGACGTCTGCGGCCATTTTCTCTGTCAGGGCAAGGTTGATCCGGCTCTGCTTGAGATGATGGCAAGGATGCCCAACAACCCTCATCCCATGACCGAAGAGCGTAGGGCGCGTATTGAAGAGGCTAAAAAACATCCGAACGCAGAAGATTTCAATAACGCTCGTTCCTGGCTGCGGCAGGTTTTTGCGGAACTTGAGGGGTAGGAGTGCGTTATGAATCTGGCACAGCGATTATGGGAGCTTTTGGGTCCGGCGGGAGCAGCGCTTGCTGTTCTCTCGGTGGTGAGTGTCTATCTCAGTTTTCGTAACTGGATCTATCTCTCGCTGGTGGATAAGGATTTTGCCAGGAAGTTTCATGAGATAGAGGGAAGTGATGCAGATAGCCTCAGGCAGTTTTATCACAATTCAGACAACCCGCTGCTCAATATTATCAGTGAAGTGGTACTTGTCCACGCCCAGCACTCTCAGGATATTCGGGCTGAGGTTGCCTATATGTTTCATCGGAACTTTTCAAGTGTCACCTCAGGTATCACCTATCTGCGCTTTATCTCTGTTGTCTCTCCCCTGCTGGGGCTGCTTGGAACGATGCTGGGGATGATTGATGTCTTTCAGGTGGTCGCCTCTTCGCCGACGGTTGACGCCACCCTGTTTGCCAGGGGGATCTGGGAGGCGTTGTCAACGACCATTCTTGGTCTGGCTATCGCCATCCCGACACTGCTCTGCTACTATATGATGATGCTGAAGATGAAAAGGTTTCGTATTGAAGCGATAGAACACAGTTATCGTGCCACAGAGCTTTTTAATACGGCATGCCCCCTTGGACGGGCGCTGGCAGCGGCGAAAAAAGAAGCGGGAGCAGTGGTATGAGTTTTGATGAAGATTTTGCTGACGATAAACTTGATCTCACGCCAATAATTGATGTGCTCTTTCTGTTGCTGATATTTTTTATCATGACAACAACCTTTACCAAACCGGTATTAAATGTTGTGCTGCCAAAGGCCGAGAGCGCGGAAGAGGCGAGACAGCGCAGGGAGCTGTTGATCGTTGTCGACGCGGAAGGAGCTGTCTTTAATGAGGGGCGCAAGCTTGAGGAAGAGGATATCACTCTTCTGATGACAAGTAAAACGAAACTGCCAATCAATTTTCAGGTGGATAAGGCGGCTCCCTTTGCGTCCTTTATCAAGGTGCTGGATCTGGCACGGCTGCATGGCCGGAGAGATTTTGTTTTTACCATAGAAAGCGGGAAGAGCGGGAAAAATGATCAGCAATCTGGCTCAGAGAAGTAGAAATTCTGCGACCGCGTGGAGCGTTGGTTTTTTTATGGTGGGATGTGCTCTGCTTATTGGCTGGAGCACGTTTTTTTCCCATAACGCGAAACGAAAAGCTGTTAAACCCAATCTCTCTACTCTCGCTTTTCGGGTCGCTCCGCCGCCTTCCGTTCCTGCACCGCCTTCTCCGGTGCAGGAAGAGGTTCATCCTGTGCCTCCATCGCCGGTGAGAAAGCAGCCCGCACCAGAAGAACCGGTAACGAAAGCGCATAAGAAAAAGCCGGTGCAAAAAAAGAGGGCCGTGAGTAAAAAGCCTGCACAAAAAGCGGTTCCGCAAAAGAGCGTGGAGACTCCAGCGCAGGTGGAAGAGGCTCCGCAACCGCCTTCTCCGCAGCCGGCAGCAGAAGCAAGGGCCCCCGAGAAGGCAGCGGCCCCGCCGCCACCGCCCGCGGTACCGCAGAAAGTACGCAGGGAGCAGATCTCTCTGGCAGTAGGGGATATTGCTCTCGCCATTGACCGGCATAAGAGATATCCGAAAGCGGCCAGAAGAGCAGGGTATGGTGGTGTTGTCAAGCTGAAAGTGGAGTTGACGGCAGCGGGCGTGGTTACCAGTTGTGTGCTGCTGGAGAGCAGTGGTCGGCAAAAACTTGATGATGCGGCGTTGAACGCTGCTCGCAGGATTGTCGGCAGGAAAGTGACCTCGGCAATGCTCAGGGATGGGTTGGTGGTGACAGTTCCCGTTCGTTTCCTTCTAAAATAGAGTCAACAACCTTCCTGCTGATATTGGGGAAGATATGCTTGATATCCTGTCTCTTGCTGTGAGGGATATAGAGTTCCTGCCAGTTCTCCGCCAGGCAGTTGCTCTGTTTGAGATAGAGTACCAGCCTGCCGAGTTGTACAACCACGTCCTCGTCTATGGCGTGCTCCATCCGGCAGGCAATCTCTTTTGCCCGCTCTTCGGGAAACTGTAGTGTCTCCGTGAGAAAAAGATAGAGAATAACATTACGGTGGGCGATGGCCACTGCCTGTTTTTTACCCGGTTTTGTGAGGGTTATTGGCTGGTAAGGGGAGTAGTTTATAAGCCCCAGCGATGAAAGCTGTTTCAGGGCGGTAGTGACCGTGGGGCGGGTGACCCCCAGCTCTTTGGCGATCATATTTGCCCTGACGACACCATGCTCCTGCTCAATCTGAAAGATAGCGGCGATATACCCTTCCTGTGTCGCGGATAATTTACTGTTGTCTTCTCTCTGCATAACTCCTGTTGCTGGTTGTTTTGATATATAAATATGACAGGGCTGGCAACGGGGTGACCTTTTTACAAAGATTTTTCTGACGGAAAAAGAGAGCTGGCTGTTTATGGTGGCAAACCGGGGGAAGGGGAGGCATACCCCTCCCCTTCCCCCGGTATTGCAGCAGGATATTGCTGTTAGTCTTTCTGGTTGTGGCTTATCTTCGCATAGTAATTTTTCAGGTCGTTATTGAGGAAAGATTTGATACGGGCAAGACTTCGGTTGTATCCGGACCAGAGGTCCCTTACCGAAAGATTTTCCAGGTTCTCCAGCACCTTCTCTTCCATTTTATGCCATAGATTTTTTCTATAGTCAGTCTCAAGGGTGACCAGTTCTGCAGGTTGTGCCAGCGCCTTTTTTCTTGAAGAAGGAAAGGAGACCCTGCTGTAGGCAAGAAAACCGATAACAATAGTTGCAATCAGCAGGGTAACAGGCAGGGCGAGAGTTGCAAATGGCGCGCTGCCTATTGAGCCGGTACGGATGGAGGTGAGCAGGGTGTTCTCCGGCATACCGATAATAGCGTTTACCATGACATCGCCAAAGAAGAAGAGAAGAATGGCGGTAATCGCGGTGACATTGAAATATCTCCAGAAACTCTTTTTCGCGCCATCAAGAAATGTTGATACCGCCTCGGCAACAATATTGACCTCATTGACCTGCCGGTCAATATCTTCAAGGATATGGTTGATCTGATAGCTGGCGGCGCCCTCAATTTTCTCAATAAGCTGCGCTCTCTCCTGCGGCCAGCCCTCCGCCACCTTGTCCCGACCAATAATGGAAGGGGCGTAAGTGAGATAGATATGGGGGATATCCTTGCGTCCGGTCATCTGCGACATATTCCAGCAGAGCGTCCCGAAAGAGCGGGTAAAGTCGGTAAGGTTATCACATTCATCAATCCGGCTCATCACAAAGATGGTGCGGTGCTCGCCCGATTTCTCCGGCAGGGTATTACGGATAGCCTCATAGGACTCCTTGATCGTGCCCGCCTTATGCGGGTCAAACATCAATACGATCAGATCCGCCATCCTGGCAAATTCACCGAGAACTTTCATATAGTCATAGCCCCGGTCTTTTTCGCTTGTCGCATCGAGCATGCCGGGGCTGTCAATAATGGCAAGGTTATCGACGGCTTCACTATCCACATACTTCATACAGATATGGGAGATAAGTTTTTCGCCAAAATGTTTAAAGCGCTCAAATGGAAGCTTCTCATCATTGACCAGGGTCGACCCGGGAACCTCTATCTCGCCACTGCCTTCATTTTTGGTGATGATGGTAAAGGAGTCATCTGTAGGTGCCTGGCCGGTGCGCTGAATATCCTTGCCAATAATCTCATTGATAAGCGTTGATTTCCCCGAGGAGTAGTTGCCGATAACAAGAACCAGGGGTTTCCACTTCAGGCTTGCGTCAATCCCGCCAAAATCAACGCGATATTTGGCAAACATGGTTTCAAGTTTTCTGCGAACCTTGGTCTGGAGCTGTCTTTGCAATTCTTTTTCATTCATAATATCGCCTGAAGTAGAGATTTTTCAGAAGGTCGGGTGATTGCCATAGAAGGCTGTTCCTTTATGACTACATTGTATAACAGTTCCCGTAACCAGAACCTTCCTGTTGGGGGGATCGACTTGTTCTGCCTTACGACAGGTCATCCTCAAGTTGTTTTCCTCTGTTGCAAAATTGCAGAATATCATAAAACTGTCTTGATGTTGAGTAAAAAGTGCCTGTGTGTACACTAATAAAAATATTATGGGGTTGCCAGCCGAAAAAAAGTAAAAATTTGAGCCGATGGTTCTCTGTTCGCCGGCATGGATTCTCAGGCTCCCGGTTATTCGGCCACGCCACAAGTCATGGCCCTGGTATAAGGCATGGCGGATGGTTATGGATTGTGCTGATTCTGTCCTGCTGGTTAGTAAGGGCAAAGAAATTAAACTTGACTTTAAACGGAAAGGATATACATTCATAGGCCGGTTGTGTTATTGTTCTTTTACCTAAAAATAACACTGAAATTGAACGAGGAGAAAGTATATGCAAAACGAAAATATTGTTAAAGTTCATGCCCATTGTGATGGTCCCTGCGGTGTTTATGATCCTGCCAGTGCCAGGATCGCTGCGGAGGCGGTTTTGTCAATGACAAAAAAGATGATGGCACTGGATCCGCCCGATCATAGTTCCGGTAAGGAGCCGTTTATCGGTTACCTGAATACCTTTGCCCGCTACGCCCAGGTTAAGGAGGAGCAGGCCCATATCGCCAAGACAGAGCTGCTTGTGCTATGGACGGATTACTTCAAGGATGTTCATCTGGAGAAGTATCCCCAGCTCCATGATCTGTTCTGGAAGGCGGCCAAATTATGCTCTGCCTGCAAGGTTGAGGTAAATCTTGAGCATGCCAACGCGCTGCTTGATTGCGTCAAGCAGGTTCATGATATCTTCTGGGAGACCAAGGATAGAAAGGTTGACTGGTATCTTGCCGGATAATGCGGGTACAGGTTGATGGCCACAGTATGT
>PDWI01005894.1_pt1 | contig 18692 bp, 15 predicted proteins | sample 1430891 | NCBI WGS metagenome assembly PDWI01 (sample SAMN01162508, study PRJNA174530) | Oral metagenome, whole genome shotgun sequencing project. | biome: Marine environment; feature: Marine mammal; material: Swab sample of the gingival sulcus; isolation source: swab sample of gingival sulcus...
AGGCGCTAGCAAAATAGCGGACTGCAGCGTATAAAGACATACGTAAAGGTCGGTATTTTGCGCAGCAACAAAGAAATTGGGCATTTGTCATCAGTCTGAAAGGAGCCGCAAGGCTCCTTTTTGTATTGCTAGCGAAGATCTAAGTCGCTGGCATTATACCAGATAAAGCCGTTCTCTTGACAATAGGTTTCAATTTGCTCTGTTAGTTTTTGATCAGCGCCGTACTCCAGTAAGTAAATATCTAAACCCTCTGCTTTTACTGCTGATAGATAGGTCTTTAGATAATCTGTATTTGCTTGATTTTGTATGCCAAAAGTTTTAGTTTCAAAATCAATTGCAGTAAAGACGGTTTCTTGATTAATGCCATCAAACAGCGTTGTGTCATTTTGAGAGATACATTTTTTTACAAATACATCGCCACCGTTTATTATCAGAGCTACCCGATAGGTTTTTAAGCGCTTTAAAATGTTACGCAACCCATCAAATATGGCTTGCGAAGGGTAGTGGTAATAGACATCTGTATTATCTAAAAAGAAACCATCTAAGCCCGATTCAACATATTTTTTGGCCAAATCATTGGCGATAAAGTCTTGCCAGCTTTGGTTTGACACATCAATCCAGCTTTCATCCGGCCAGTCATCATAGACATCTAACAAAATATTACGAAACTTTTCATAATAAGGGCGATATGTTTCTAATGTACCAATATTAAGATAGCCATATACTTTTTTGCCATCGGCTTTGAGCAATTCGATTTGTGCGGCTGTAAATTCAGATGGTTCGATTACAACCAGTTGATAGTTACTTAATTTAGCGCTTTCTGACCCATTGATTCCCAGAAAAACGCCATATTCATTTCTTGTTTCAGTCGTTTTCTTGGCGTTACAGGCCACAGTTAAATTTAGACAAATAACGCTAATTAGCATTATCAATAAATATAATTTTACGCTTGTCCGTTTCACATTTATCACCAACCTCGAATATTTGTTACTGCTAGCCTATCATAAAAAACCGATTTATTCCACTGGCATTTGTCTAAAACACTATCTAAAAATAACGACTATATGTTATAATAAGCACGGAGGAATTTATGAAAAAACGAAATATAATTATTATAACTGCATTACTTATTTTTGTGGTGATATTATACATTTTGTATGGCAGTCATGATAAGATTTCACTAGACACAGTTAGTGCGATTACATTGCGCACTACAACCGGTGAGATTAAACTGAATAAGGCCGACTTTGAAAAGTATGTCGATTTGTATAACGCCGCCAACTGGCGTCAAATTAGCAATGATGAAATGATTGCTAAAGCCAATGGCCTAACAGTTGATATTGTGAACAATAAGGGCGAGCTAAAGCAATTTTTTGTTGTGCTAAAACCAGATGATATATTTCTAGTTGCAGATGATAAAATCGGGCGCTTTGCAACCAATCCTAATCGCGATTTATTATTTAGCGATCAATTATTAACCGGTTTGGCAGAACCGTTTCGTGCGCCTCAATTGCATTTAACTGGTGTTGATAATGACCGGCTGATTGATGCCAATCAGTCACTTTGGCAATTTCAGGAGATTGACGGTGCGGCGGCGAAGCGCCAACAAAGCTATCAATGCGATTCTTGCTCAAATTTGCTTGTTATAAGTGACCCGCAAACGATGCTGCAGTTTGAACTAGACAGCGATTTGGCGGTTGAATCCCTAGCCGTGACAGCTAATCAAAAACCGCTTGCCGTTAACGCCAATAATCAATTTAGTGTTTTACCAAAAAGCGGGGTAGTCGATTATCAAATTATGATTAAAACCAAAGCTACACAACTGGGGCTATATCAGGCGACGGCTGAATTTAGTTATCAAATTTCGCTGAAACAAAATTTTGCAGCACAAGCCTCAATCTTGCAAAATGAGCAGACAGTTGGCGGTTTTTTCTTAATTAGAGGACAGTATTTTGACGATAAGACGCAGTTATTAGTTGAACAATCAATTATCGATCGGCCGATACAGCCTTATCGTTTAGACGACGCTGTCTTAGCGGTTATACCGCTTGACTATTATGCACAAACCGGTGAACACGAGGTTGTTTTATACGCTGTTAAAGACGATGTAAAAACCGAGTTGGCACGCCAAAAGATAACTGTATTGGATCGTCAATACGAAATGCAAGATTTGACGATTAGTAGCACAACTGAAGAAACGGCGCGCACAACTGAAGCGTATCAAGAATATCGCAGTGATTTTAAGCCGGTACGACAGATTAGTGCCGGTTACCAAATGTGGGACGGTCCATTTATTATGCCGATCGACGGGCGCTTGACGACCGATTATGGCGCAAAACGCAAGGTCAATGATGAGTTGACGCGTTATCGCCACGATGGTATCGATCTGGCGGCGCCAAGCGGCACGGAAATTATGGCTTCAAATCGTGGTAAAGTGGTCTTTTCGCAAAGCTTAATTTTGACGGGCAATTCGATTATTATCGATCATGGATTGGGCTTTTTTACTTACTATTTACATATGGATGAGCGCCGCGTAACGGTAGGTGAAATGGTCGAAAAAGGACAAATTATCGGCACAGTTGGCACAACCGGTTTTTCGACCGGTCCACATTTACATTTTACGGCATCTTATCACTTAAACAATATCAATCCATATACTTTGCTGGAATGGTCCGGTGAATGGCGTCAAGAGCTAAAGGAAAATGAGGGGGAATAAATGAACATTACAAAAGTAGTTGACAAACAGCTTGGTATTACGGCCAGTATGGCAACTCGACATGGTTTAATCACCGGTGCGACCGGTTCCGGTAAGACCGTTAGCATTAAATTATTGGCAGAGGCCTTTAGCGATATCGGTGTTCCGGTCTTTATGCAAGATGTCAAAGGCGATCTATCGGGTTTTATCACACCCGGCCATGGCTCTGAAAAGTTCTTAAAGCACATCGCTAAATACGATGGCGTCGAGCCGGCCTACAAAGATTTTCCAACTGTTTTTTGGGATATTTTTGGCGAGCAAGGACATCCACTTAGAACGACGGTTAGCGAAATGGGGCCGTTGATGCTCAGTCGTTTGCTACAGCTAAATGAAACGCAAACCGGTATCATCTATACCATTTTTAGAATTGCCGACGATAAGGGTTGGTTAATTCTCGATTTAAAAGATTTTATCGCTTTGATCGATCACGTTGCAGCCGAACGCGAATACGGCAGTATTTCGACGCAATCGATCGGTGCAATTAAGCGTAAGCTTTTGATGATGGAAAGTGATGGCCTTGGACAGTTCTTCGGTGAACCGGCTTTGCAGATTGCCGATTTAATGCGTGTGACAGCCGATGGTAGAGGTGTTATTAGCGTATTAAATGCCGAAAAAATAGCACAGACACCGTCGACTTACGCCAGCTTTTTGTTATGGCTCTTATCTGAACTATTTGAAGAATTACCCGAAGCAGGTGACTTAGATAAACCAAAACTGGTTTTCTTCTTTGACGAGGCACATATTCTGTTTTCAGATATGCCCAAATTCTTATTAGAAAAAGTAGAACAAGTCGTTAAACTGATTCGTTCTAAAGGTGTTGGCGTCTTCTTTGTCACACAAAACCCGGCTGATATTCCCGATGCAGTTTTAGCACAATTAGGTAACCGCATCCAGCATGTTTTGCGCGCTTATACGCCCAAAGAGAAAAAAGCTGTAAAGATAGCTGCCCAAACTTTTAGGGAAAATCCGGCTTTTAAAACCGAAGATGTCATTACCGAGTTAGGCGTTGGTGAGGCGCTCGTCAGCTTTCTCGACGAAAAAGGCGTTCCCAGCATGGTTGAACGCGGGTATATGTTGGCACCAAGCAGTGCAATCGGGCCAAGTGATGCAGCGGCTGTTCAAGCGGCAATCAAATCCGATTTGATTGCCGGAAAGTATGATGAAGTGGTCGATCGCGAATCGGCCTATGAAATATTGACTAAAAAAACGGTGAAAAATGACCAGCGCGAAGATTGGCAGATACGACAAGAAGAGCGCCGTAAAGCAGCTGAACAGCAAAAAACTGCTGCAAAACCTAAGTCTAAATCAAAGCCAAAACGGCGCAGCGATTCAGCGATGGATAAGTTTTTTAAGTCGGCTTCTTCGGCCATCGGCTCACAACTGGGACGCAGCTTAATTCGCGGTATTATGGGCACATTCAACAAGCGCTAGGCTTAATGTTAAAGGGAGCGGATATGGAGAATAAAAAGCAATACTTAAACCTTAAAATTAAGCGCACGATAGCCGCTTTAAATGCCAATGGTATGGTTGGATACCACATTAAGTCTACCGAACAACTATTTGCAGTGCTGGCCGATTTGGTGGACGATGGCAGTTTGGTTGCGCACGGTGGCGCGATGACCTTACACGAACTGGGTGTATTAGACTGGCTGCGAACACGCGATATCGATTTTTTAGACCGCTATAAAAAAGGCATTAGCGACGCCAAAGTCGGCAATATTCGTCGTCAAGGATTGTTGTCAGACATTTATTTTACGTCGTCAAATGCCATTACTGAGACAGGTCATTTGTTTAATGTCGATGGCATTGGCAATAGAGTAGCAGCGATGATTTACGGGCCAAAACGGGTTATCGTTATTGCCGGCGCCAATAAGATTGTCGCTGATGATAATGCTGCAATCGAACGCGCTCGGCGCGTTGCCATACCACTTAATAACATTCGTATGAATCGTGGTACACCGTGTATTGACAGCGGTTACTGCGACGATGGCTGCTCAGATAAATGCGTTGCATCCAGTTTTGTATTCTTAAAGAATCAAATGATACGCAACCGTATTCACGTGCTGATCTTAGAGGGTAACTATGGTTACTAAATGGAGGTTATATGTTAGATAAAAAGACTATTGAGGTAGTGCTCGCCGCAGCGTTGTCAACTGGCGGTGACTTTGCCGAATTATTTTATGAGGATAAAACGACAGGTGGCATTGCAGTGATCGATGGCAAAGTCGACGACCTTAGTGGCGGCCGCAGTCATGGCGCCGGTATTCGCATTTACAAAGGTCTAAATAGCGTTTATGGTTATACCAATGATACATCGCAAGACGCCTTGCTGGCAACGGCAGATAAGGCTGCAGCGGTAATTGGCGAATTAAAATCTGAGAGTGCCATTGACATTGTTGTTGAACACCATTCAGTCGGCAATATCTGTCCAATCGTGCAGTATCTGACCGATGTTAAAGCCGAAGATAAAATTGCCATTTTAAAAATGATGAATCGCGTAATGCGCAGTGAAAGCGATTTGGTCAAACAGACGGTTGCCCGCTATTTGGAAAGCGATCAACGCGTTTTGATTGCCAATTCAGAAGGGCTGCTGACCGAAGATCGACGCACCCGCACAAGGCTGTTCGGTCAGGCGATCGCGTCATTAAATGGCGAACAACAAGTCGGCTATGAAGCCCCCGGTGCACATATGGGATTTGAGGCTTATAAACAGGTAATTGATGCTGAACAGGTTGCCAAAGAGGCAGCTAAAACAGCGACTACGATGATTAAGGCCGATTATGCACCGGCCGGCCAGATGCCGGTTATTCTCGACAATGCCTTTGGCGGCGTTATTTTTCACGAGGCTTGCGGTCATTCATTAGAGGCAACGGCAGTGGCCAAGGGTGCATCAGAATTTAGTGGTAAGCTCGGTGAACAGATTGCCTCACCGGTGGTGACGGCAATTGATGATGGCACGATTACCAATGCCTGGGGTTCGCAAAATATCGACGATGAAGGTACGCCGACCCAGCGCAATGTCTTAATTGAAAACGGCATCTTAAAAAGCTATCTGATCGACCGCTTAAATGGCAAGCGTATGCAGATGGCACCAACCGGTAGCGCGCGGCGCGAGTCTTATAAATTTGAACCGACTTCACGTATGACAAACACCTATATCGCTGCTGGCGAGCATAGCAAAGAGGCTATTTTTGGCTCAATTGATCGCGGCTTTTACGCCAAAAAATTGGGTGGTGGCTCGGTTAATCCGGCAACCGGTGAATTTAATTTTGCCGTTTTAGAAGGCTATCTAGTTGAAAAGGGACAAATCGTTAAGCCATTACGCGGCGCCAGCTTAATCGGTAGGGGTTCAGAGATTTTACAAAAGATAGATATGGTGAGCGATAATTTAGTACATGCTGCCGGCATGTGCGGCTCGTTAAGTGGCAGCATACCGGTTAATGTCGGCCAGCCGATGATCCGTGTGTCCAGTATGACGGTTGGCGGCAAGTAAGGAGGGCCTATGAAAATAGATGAATTTGCCAAAAAGGTGTTTGAAAAAGCGGCACAGTATAACTTTGATGCTTTTGAATTATACTATCAATACGGCAGTGCACTTTCATTACAAGCATTTGAAGGTAAGATTAACAGCTATGCCGATAGTAACACTGCCGGTGTAAACTTTCGGGCGGTTGTCGGCGGCAAATCGGGCAGTTGCTTTAGTGAAGTGCTCGATTTGGCGGCGATAGACTACATGGTAGAAAGCGCTTATCAGGCGGCTCTGCACATTGAGAATGACGATGATATTTATTTGGTATCACCCGGGCTTGACTATCCAAAACTCGATTTATTCAGTGAAAAATTAGCTGCATTGGACAGTGAGCCAAAAATTGATTTAGTGATCGATGCTGAAGCGCGCGCCCTAAATGATGATATCATTAAACACGTCAATGGTGTCAATTATGGCGATGGCATGACCGGTTGCCGTTTGTTTAATTCCAATGGTGTCGACATCGCTTATCAAACGAACAATGCCTATGCTTATATCAGTGCCATCGGCAGTGATCAAGATGCGACCTATTCGGCACTAGCAATTGCCTATGGCCGAGATTTTGATGATCTGGTTAAAGACGATATCGTCAGCAAGGCACACGACAAATTGGCTGCTAAATTCGGTGCCAAAACTGTGTCGACCGGCCAATATCAAGTGGCCTTTAGTGGTGAGGCCTTTGCTAAATTGCTGTCGGTCTTTATTGCCGGTTTTAGCGCTGAAATGGTACAAAAGGATATGTCGTTGTTAAAAGGTAAAATTGGTCAAACCATTGCAGCTGAACAGTTTTCACTGATCGATGATCCGCTGTTACCAAATGGTCTAGCCAGTGCACCGTTTGATGGTGAAGGGGTCCCAACGTATAAAAAGCATTTAATCAAAGATGGCAAACTGGAAACATTTTTACATAATATGAATACGGCCAAAAAAGATGGTGTGACAACAACCGGCAATGCCTCACGCGGCTCGTTTAAATCGACCATTGGCGTTGCGCCAAGTAATGCCTTTGTCGCACCCGGTACTGTTTCGCCGGCTGAATTATATCAGCAGCTGGGCAGTGGATTGCTGATTACTGAATTAGATGGCCTACACGCCGGCGCCAATGCGATTAGCGGTGATTTTTCGCTATCGGCGCGTGGCTTTAAAATTGAAGATGGTAAAAAAACGACGGCAGTTAATCAAATTGTCGTGTCGGGCAACTTTTTTGAACTGATTAAAAATGTCGCCGGCATTGCCGACGACTTGGAATTTGTCGCTAGTCCAATCGGTGCACCGACCATCTACGTTGGACAACTAAACGTTGCCGGCGCTTAAACTGAAACATTAGACAGATCAATATTTTCGTTGCGCTCGGCAATGTGCTTAATCGACCATTCATTTTGAAATAATACTGCCGGTTTACCCTGAGCGGTTTCGACTAATAGCGTATCCATTGTCTTGGCAAAGCGATTAAAGTTGAAACCTTCGGCAATGATCCAGCGAATATAGCGATAAGGTAGTGTTTCCATAACAATGTCGACGCCGTATTCGTTGTTTAATCGGTAGTTGAGTACTTCTAGTTGCAGTATGCCGACGACGCCGACGATTAATTCTTCAACGCCGATATTGGGTCGTTTAAATACTTGAATTGAGCCTTCTTCAGCCAATTGCTTAATGCCCTTTAGAAATTGTTTTCGCTTAAGGGCATTTTTGGTGTAAACCTTGGCAAAGTGTTCCGGAGCAAATGAGGGGATACCACTGTAGGCTAATTCTTCATTATGCTCTGATAGGGTGTCACCAATTTGATAAATGCCCGGGTCGTGCACGCCGATGATGTCGCCCGGAAAGGCCTGTTCGACAATTGCTCTATCCTGCGCCATAAATTGGGTCGGTTGGGCGAGGCGTACTTTCTTTTTGGTCGGTACGTGTAGCACTTGCATGCCCTTGTTAAAGACGCCGGAGCAGATGCGTAAAAAGGCGATACGGTCACGGTGCTGTGGGTTCATATTGGCCTGAATTTTAAAAATAAAACCGGAAAAATCGGCAGTGGACGGCGCAATCGGCCCCAAATTGCTGTCGCGCGGTTGTGGTGGCGGCGTCAACTCTAAAAATGACGTCAAAAATGGTTCGACGCCAAAATTGGTTAGAGCGCTGCCAAAGTAGACCGGCGTCAATTGACCATTTAGAATAGCATCTTCTGAGTAGTCATCGCCGGCGATGTCGAGCAGTTCAATATCGGACAGTAGTTTGTCTTGCAAATCGCTACCGATTAGCTGACTAAGCTCGTTATCTTCAATATCACAAGAGACGATATTGGCTTTTTCGATACCGTGATTGCCGCCATCAAATTTGATGATGGCGCGCCTACGGCGATCGTAAACGCCCTTAAAATTACCGCCCTCACCAATCGGCCAGTTCATCGGATAAGACCGAATGTCGAGAATCGATTCGATTTCGTCCAGTAAGTCAAAGGGGTCTTTACCGATGCGGTCCATTTTGTTGATAAAGGTGAAAATTGGGATGCCGCGCATTTTACAAACTTCAAATAATTTTTTGGTTTGTGCCTCTACGCCTTTGGCACAGTCGATCACCATAACGGCAACGTCGGCAGCCATCAGCGTACGATAAGTGTCTTCTGAAAAATCTTGGTGACCCGGTGTGTCGAGAATGTTAATACAATAACCATTGTAGTTAAACTGTAAAACCGAAGATGTCACCGAAATACCACGTTGTTTTTCAATTTCCATCCAGTCGGAAACGGCGTGTTTTTGTGCTCGGCGCGACTTAACTGAGCCGGCTTCGCGAATGGCGCCGCCATAAAGCAAAAATTTTTCGGTCAGAGTGGTTTTACCGGCGTCAGGATGTGATATAATAGCAAAGGTACGACGTTTTTCAATAGCGTCTGCTAATTGTTTGGTATTCATTATTCTTCCTTCCGTAAATGGTGCATAAAAGTCAGTAGGACTATATAAGATATTAATAGACTGTTAGCGGAATGTCAAACAACTTTTAAAGAGACAAGTGTATTTTACAGAGAGAGGTAGCTTATGAAGCGTAACGGGGTTAGTAAGTCATTGTTGGCTGATTTGAGTCTGTTAATTGTTGCCTTTGTGTGGGGTGGCGGTTTTGTCGCCGTTAAGGATGCCCTAAACACGTTGAGCCCAATGCTTTTAATGGCATTTCGTTTTACGATTGCCGCGACGATCATTTATATTTTTTTCAGAAAAAAAATTGGCAAGATCACAAGGCGTGATTTAAAGGGCGGTAGCGTTGTCGGTTTGATCCTGTTTGTGGCTTTTGCCTTTCAGACGGTTGGCTTACAGTACACCACGGCATCAAAGCAGGGATTTTTGACGGCAATCTACGTCGTGTTGGTACCGCTTTTGTACTGGTTGTTTTACAAGAAAGCACCGGCTAAAAAAGTATTTCTGGCCAGTTTTTTGGCGATTGCCGGCATTGGTCTAATTAGTTTAGATGGTGGTTTAACCATTAATTTAGGCGACGGTTTGACATTGGCATGTGCATTGTTTTTTGCCTTACACATTCTTTCGATCGAGTACTTTTCAAAGGATATGAATGGTTTTAAGCTGGCCTTTTTACAAATGGCAGTTGCAGCATTGCTTTGTATTGTTATGGCCTTTTTAACTGAACCGGTCAGATTGACTTTAACGCAGCGTGAGTGGATGGCGGTACTTTATTTGGCGGTTTTTTCGACATTTATTTGCTTTACTATACAGACGATTGCTCAGCGTTACACCTCGTCGTCACACGCTTCGTTAATTATGAGTTTGGAATCGGTGTTTGCCGCACTATTAGGTGTGTTAATGCTCGGTGAAATAATGACATATCGAATTATCTTTGGCAGTGTGCTGGTGTTTATCGCCATATTGATTGTCGAATTAAATTTTACGAAAAAAGAACCTGTTGAGGAGCGTTCGTGACCGAAAATGTAAGAGATTTACTTAATAATTTATTGCGCGCGGTCGAGTATGAGCGCGAAGATGAGCGCCGCCGCCATAGTGAAGAGATTAAGCAGCTAAGTGGTGCAGAGCGCGAAGCAAAAGGACGCGCCTTAATCGGTCTGATTAAGCGCAAGAGTGGGCGCGCCTTGGGGGGCGATTATCTGTATACCTTTCGTAAGAAGGGCAGTAGTTTTTTGCCAGATAGCCAGATCAACGTCGGCGACCAGGTGATTATTAGTCAATTTGATCCACTTGATGCGCACAATCCATCGGGCACGGTTTATGAAGTGACGGCGCGCAACTTAACGGTAGCTTGTGCTAATGCCTTGACGATGAATAACAGCCGGCCATTGCGGCTTGATCTCTACGTTAACGACACTACTTTTCAACGTATGGAAGCAGCTCTGACAGAGTTAAAAAGTGGCTTTAACAGCAAGTTACAGGCTATCTTGTCCGGCGATTATAATGCCAATTCGACGCCCAAGGGTTTTGTCAGTACGGCGCTTAATGAAACACAACAGCGTGCCGTTGACTATGCGTTGGCAAATAATGGTTATTACAGTATCCAGGGACCACCCGGCACCGGTAAAACGCATACGGCAGCCCATTTAATAGCGGAGATTGTTGCCGCCGGTCAACGCGTATTGGTAACGGCTGATTCCAATGCAGCGGTTGATAATATCTTGCGTAAGCTGTCAGAAATGGGGCAAAAGGCCTTACGAATTGGCAATCCCATTCGGGTCAATCGCGATTTAAAACATCATACCCTAGATTACAAGGTATTACAGAGTGTACTCTATCAAGAGTACTTACATGCTGAACAACAAATTGAACAATTAAAGGACAAACAGACGCGCTATGAGCGACCGACTGCTAAGACGACACGTGGCTTAAAGGCGGAACGCTTGGTGGCTCTCTATAATGAAGATAGGCAACTGCGCGGCCTTAATAAGCATATGGTGCGTCGTTTTCGACCTTGGCTTAAATTGCAGTTAAAGATTGATGACTTATACGACCGCTTACGTGAGGTAAAGGAAGAGATTCAAAATAGTTTGTTGTCCTCGCATCGCATCATCTGCACGACAAATTCAACAGCCGGTTCAGAACTACTAACTTATCAACGTTTTGACTGGGTGGTTATCGATGAGGCGGCACAGGCTTCGATTCCCTCTAGTGCAATTCCACTCCTCAAGGGAGAACGCTTTGTGTTGGTGGGTGATCATTTTCAATTGCCGCCGGTCGTGCTTAGCCAAGAGGCAAAAGAACTGTGTATGGACCGGTCGCTGATGGATTATTTAGCACAGCTCTATCCGTTTCAATTGACCCGTTTGAATGTACAATATCGCATGCACCGTTCGATTAATCAGTTGGTTAGCGATTTGTTTTACGATGGTCAACTGGTGGCAGATAGTATGGTTGCCGAGCGCAAGTTTGCCTTTGATAAAACAGTGATCGACCTCTATCAGGTAAAAGGTTACGAGCGGCGTTTAAAGGATGGTAAATCTTATTATAATGCGGCTGAGGTTGACTGCGTTGTCGACTTAGTAAAGAAATTGACCGCGCGCGGCTTAAAAGCTGAGCAGATTGCCGTTATCTCTCCCTATAAGGCACAGGTTAATGCGCTGTTAACTGCGCTTGAGCAGCAGTTGGAGATCGATACGGTGGATGCCTTTCAAGGTAGAGAAAAAGACGTTGTCATCATTTCTTTTGTACGTTCTAATTTGCATGAGAATATCGGTTTTTTGAGAGATTATCGACGATTAAATGTGTCGATTAGCCGCGCTAAAAAGAAATTGATTATGGTTGGTGACTTTAATATGCTTAAGTCAGATCCACTATTTGAGCGCTTGCTTAAGGTGCTAAGTAGGGTGCCATTAGTCAATGCCGCTATTAAAGGCGACGTGCAGTGAGGAGTTATCATGCGGTCTTACCACTATCTAGCACAAATTTACGATATATTGCAAGAAGAAATCAACTATGCCCTCTGGTATGATAAATTCTGCCAATGGCGAGACGAGCGAGATTATCAATTTAATAATATACTGGAAATCGGAGCCGGCACCGGCAATATGACTGCCCATTTTATTAGCGATAACATTCAGGTGACGGCCTTAGAACCAACCGAGGCAATGCTGCAGGTATTGGTAGAAAAATTTGGTCATCAAAAGCGTTTACTCAACTACTTTTGTGGTGATGTTAATAGTTTTCAAACGGCTAAGCAGTATGATGCACTCGTTGGCTTTTTAGATGTTTTAAACTATGTACCATATGCCGATATAGCGCATTTTTGGCAACGTGTTGTCAAATTGACAAAGCCGGGCGGTCTGATATATTTTGATATCTCAACGCGCTATAAGTTGGAACAAGTGATTGCCAACCATACATTTGCCGAGAGCTTGAGCGATTTTGCCTATATTTGGCAAAATGATTACGATAGTAATGCTCAAGTGTTGGATTTTGAGCTGACAATATTTTCAGAAACATCAGCTGGTCACTATCAGCGGCAAGTTGAAAAGCATCGTCAATATGCCCATACAGTTGCTGATATTCGGGCTAGTTTACCAAAAACGCTACAGATTGTCGAAGCATTGGGTGACGATTTTGCACCTTTAGAGGCGACGAGCGAACGGGCGCATCTCTTTATTGAAAGGCTTTAAGATGGCAAATTTAATTAAAATATTAGATAACAAGGGCAGTTTTGCACTAACGCTAATTGACGGTACAGCGCTGGCCCGGCAAGTGGCTAACCAACATGGTGAGCCGGCGCCGATCAATGCCTTATTAACACAGCTATTGATGGTAACTGCGCTATTAAAAGCTGCTGAGAAAGATAGCCGGACGCGTTTGACGCTATCGCTTAATAGTGGCGGTCTGATTAGTAAGATGGTTAGCTATGCAGCTGCTGACGCTTTAAAATGTTATTGTGATAAGCGCGACGGCGCGCAAGTTGAGCGCGCTGGTCAAGCACTAATCGACATGCCGGGCAATTTTACAATTGTCAAAGAATACGGTGGTGGCATGCGTTCGACCGGGCAGTCGGCGCTCGTCAGTGACGATATTGCCACCAACTTGACGCATTATTATATTCACTCTGAACAACAGGCCAGCTTGTTTGTGATCAGTGCAGCCAAACAGAATGGTCTCAGCTATTTTGCTGCGGCGATGTTGACGCTGTTACCGCTAGCAAAAGCTGATGATGATAACGGTTATGACAAATTGACCAATCACTTGGAAAAATTTTCCGAGCTGGCTAATTGGCTGGCACGAGGACAAACCTTAACTGCCACTGCAGCCAAACTATTGCTCGGTATTGACTATAAGATCGTCAGTGAGGACGACGTCACCTATCGCTGTGATTGCAGTAGACAAAAAATGACAGCAGCACTGATTAGCTTAGGTGTTAAAGAGCTGAAACAGCTTTGCCAAGAAGACGATGCCATCGAAATGAATTGTCATTACTGTAACCAAAAATATAAATTTAGCGCCGCCCAGTTAGAACAATTAATCGAGGAAATAATATGATATTTACAAAACTATTAATTATGTCTGTAATTGGTGCGTTAATCGGTTGGTTAACCAATATTGTCGCTATTAAGCTGTTGTTTCGACCGCTTCAGCCGATTAACTTATTGTTTTTCAAAATTCAGGGTTTGATTCCAAAAAGGCATAATGAAATCGTTCATTCTGTGGCGGTTGTCGTCGAAACAGAGCTGCTTAACATGGAAGAAATATTTGATACATTTATTGAAAAAATGGACAAAAAAGCCATTTTGGAAACGCTTGAACAGCGTATTAGCGAAGCAATCTTAAAAAACTTGCCTGGTCTAATGAAATCGTTTAGCGGTTCAATCAAGAAATATGTACATGAAGTGATGGCGCGTGAGGGTGATCGTTTACTGGCAGAGGTGACGGAAAACCTGTTGCATAAGGCCGTTACCGAGGTTAGCATTGCCGAGTTAGTCGAAACGCGTTTATTGAGTTATGATATCGAAAAAATAGAGCAGATTATTTTAAAATTAAGCAAGCGAGAATTAGTGCAAATTGAACGATTAGGTGGTATACTAGGTTTTGTTGTTGGCTTTGTACAAGGACTTGTTGTACTATTTGTCTTATAAAAAGATCTTTACAAGGAGGGACTATGAAAAAATACTATCTGGGCGTCTTGATTGTCTTTTTATTATTTGCCTTGTTCTTTAATGGCATTTATAAGTTAGAAGACGGCGAAGAGGCGGTTATCACCCGTTTTGGTAAGTATCTTACCACCGAAACCGGCGGCGGTCTTAAATTAAAAATACCGTTTGTCGACAAAAAGTACATTATCAATACGGCCGAAATTAGAAGAATGGAATTTGGTTACGAGACGACAGTTCAAGGTGATACACAGCGTTATGCCGAGTATAAGGATATTGTTGAGGACAAGTTGATGATTACCGGTGATGAGAATTTGGTCAATGTTATGACCAGTATTCAGTATCGCATCGTCAACGCGAGAGATTATTTGTTTAACGTCGATGATCCAAATTCGACACTTAATATCGTCGCCGTTTCGACCATTCGACGCAGCGTTGCCAATAATACGCTCGACGATGTTTTGGCCGATAATAAAAACGCCATTATGCAGGAGATTAAGACCGATTTACAGCAAATCTGTGATTCTTATGGCATTGGCGTGCAGATTACCCAAGTTTTATTACAGGATGTCGATCCGCCGGAAGAGGTCGACGATGCCTTTAAGGACATCGTGCGTGCCCAGCTCGATAAAGAGAGTAAAATCAATGAGGCGGTCTCTTATGAAAACCGCATCATTCCCGAGGCGAAAGGTCTTGCATCAAAGCTTATCTCAGAAGCAGAGGCCTATCGAGCCAATCGCATTAATACCGCCAAAGGTGATGTGGCCAATTTTGAGCAGGTCTATGCCAAGTATAAGGATGCTAAAGAGATCACCAGAACGCGCATGTACCTTGAAACAATGGCAGAAATACTAAAAGATGTCGAAATATACATTATGAAAGAAGATGGCAGTACGCTAAAGTTTTTGCCGATGCAATTTCAAAACGGCGCTGGCGGCATTCAATAGGAGGTGCGCTGATGTATAATAACAGAAGAAGAGGCCCGGTTGAAGTCGACGAGCAGGGCAGACCAATTAATCGCGGCGTTGAAGTTGATTTGAATAAGTTGTTTGCTAAGATCAAACCAGGCGAATTTTTTAAAAAAGGCATTTTACCGCTATTGCTGTTGGTGCTAATCGTTATCTTATTATCCAATACATTGTTCACCGTCAATGAGATGGAACAGGTACTGGTGGTGCGTTTTGGTAGCGTCGATACAGTCTACGTAGCGGAAAATGGCGAAATGATTAGGCAGCAATTGGCCGAATCGAATAATTTTAGTAATATTAAAGTTGTTGAAGGCAAAGGGCTGCACTTTAGGGTGCCGTTTATCGACCAAGTCGAACGCTATAACTCGCGCTTGCTTACTTATAAGACGACGGCCGGCGAGGTAACGACACTCGATAAAAAGAAAATTGTACTCGATAATAACGCACAGTGGCGCATTGTCAACCCGGCATTATTTCGCATTTCCATGGGCAATCAGCGCAGTGCTAATGCAAGGCTTGACGACTTAATCTTTGCAAAATTACGCGAACAAATCGGTAAGACAATGGGCACGACGTTAATTTCCGATAAGGATTACGTCTATCAGATGACGCAAGATGTGCGCGATGAAATCAATCAAGAAGTTAGACAATATGGTATGGAGGTTTTTGATGTGCGCATTGCCAAAACTGAGTTTCCAGAGCAGAATAGTGCCAACATTTTTAATCGCATGCGTACCGAGCGCCAAAAAATGGCCAATAAACTACGCGCTGAGGGCGATGAACAATATCAAATTATCACAGCCAAAGCCGACAAAGAAGCGACCATTTTAAAGGCAGAAGCCTACGCTGAGGCAGAAAAGATAAAAGGTGAAGGCGATGCCGAGGCACTAGAGATATATGCCGAGGCTTACAACAAAGACCCGGAGTTTTATCAATTTATTAAGACGCTTAACACATACAAAGAGGCACTTGGTGATAACACCAAAATCGTTATCGATAGCGATTCAGAATTTGCCAAGTATTTATTTAACATTCAAATAGAGGCAACTCCAATACCGACAGAATAAAATTGACTGTATTTCAAAAAGTGTGCAAGCTGCATTTTACTGTATTTTTCTTGTGAAAATGCAGTATTTTTTTTGCCAAATCTGATACACTAAATGTAAATAATTAAAGTAATTGCAATCAGTCATAATGTATGACAGTTTGAAATGACAATTGCAATATATTTTAGTAGATTGTGAGGTTAACATGGTAACAACTTTAGCGGCTTCTGTTTTACATGGTATCGATGGGCGGGCGATTGATGTCGAAGTCGACATCGCCAATGGTTTTCCGGCTTTTAATATCGTCGGGTTGCCTGATACGGTCGTCAAAGAATCAAAAGAGCGCATTCGTACGGCGATTAAAAATGCCGGTTTCGAGTTTCCCAGTCGGCGCCTAACGGTCAACTTTGTGCCGACCAATATTAAAAAAGACGGCAGCCATTTGGATTTGCCAATTGCATTGGGTCTACTCAACGCGGTTAACGGCAATGCAGACATTGCTCATATCGGCATCTTGGGCGAACTGAGTTTAAGCGGTTCGGTCGTTCAGGTCAAAGGCATTATACCGCTGTTAATCGCCCTACAACAGCGCGGTATTGACCATATGATTATTCCGCAAAGCAATTTAGCTGAGGCACAATTATTAAAAGGTATCACGGTCTATCCGGTGGCAGATTTGGCGGAGAGTTATCGGCTGCTCGGCCAAATCGATCTTATGGAGGGCATTTACTGCAGTGGTCAGTATTCGGCTACGATGGACTATGATGTCGATTTTAGTGAGGTAGCCGGCCAGGAGCAAGCCAAACGCGCACTGGAAATTGCCGCTGCCGGCGGTCACCACATTATGCTACTCGGCTCACCGGGCAGTGGCAAAAGCATGCTGGCCAAGCGCTTTGCCACTATTTTTCCGCCGTTATCGTATGATGAAGTCGTCGAATTAACTAAGATTTATAGCATTGCCGGTCAAATCGATTGCAATGGCGTCATTGCACAGCGCCCTTTTCGCAGTCCGCATCATAGCATTTCAGCCGCTTCGCTTTGTGGTGGTGGTAGTCAGCCGCGTCCCGGCGAAATATCACTGGGGCATAAAGGCGTTTTATTCTTAGATGAATTTCCCGAATTTCGCCGTTCGGCGATTGAGAGCTTAAGACAGCCGATTGAGGACAAGACCATTCAAATTGCGCGAGCGATGTTTAGCGTTGATTTTCCCTGCGATTTTACTTTAGTGGCAGCCTTAAATCCCTGTCCTTGTGGCTATGCCGGCGACGTTGAACGCGATTGCAAATGCTCACCTTATGATATTAAGCGCTATCTCAGTAAATTATCCGGGCCAATTGTCGATCGCTTTGACTTACAGCTGATATTGCCTAAAGTGCCTTATCGCAAACTACGCATTGAGGCAAAGGCCGAAAGCTCAGCCAAAGTACGTCAGCGCGTCACAGCAGCGCGTCAAAGACAGGCGGTGCGCATTGCCGATTCAAGGCTAAACAGTCAGCTGACAAGCAGCGAAATCAAAAAGCACTGCCATCTGAATGACGATACTGAACAATTTTTAAATAAGGCCTATCACAGTATGCAACTCTCGGCGCGCAGTTTGATGAGCGTTTTAAAAGTAGGGCGCACCATTGCCGATTTGGCAGACAGTCATGAAATCGAACTACAGCATATTGCCGAAGCGTTGCAATATCGCAACATCGACCGTGAGGTAATTGCTCATGTTTAATTTAAAAAGACTATTGGCAGCGCACTTAACTTATTCATCTGTACAACTGCGTGAGCTACGCCACTCGATTTCACAGTATTTTGACGGTATGATGACAATGGATGCGCTGCAAGCAATACTTGATAAAATTACCACGGACGAACAGCTGCAATTACAGCTTAATCGTCAATTAGAGCATGCCAAACAGTGTGGTCATATTATAATTGGTTGTCTATCAGATGACTATCCACAACTACTTAGACAGCTGACAGATTTTCCATTGGTACTTTATTGTCGCGGTAATCTGGCGCGCCTAAAAGACGATAAAAAAATTGCCATTATCGGTACGCGTAAGCCGACCTACGACGGCAAAAAAATGTGCGATTTAGCGGCGCGTTATTTGGCAAATTGGCCCTATACAATCGTTAGTGGTTTGGCCTACGGCGTCGATTCGCTGGCGCATCGCGCAGCACTCAGTCACGGTTGTCCGGCAATTGCCGTATTGGCATGCTCGGTAGATGAGGTAACGCCTCATGCCCATCACAATTTGGCGCATTCATTAATAGAACAAGGTGGCTTAATCATCAGTGAAACACCGTATTTTGAAGCGGTTCAAGGCTA
>PDWI01004485.1_pt1 | contig 18687 bp, 12 predicted proteins | sample 1430891 | NCBI WGS metagenome assembly PDWI01 (sample SAMN01162508, study PRJNA174530) | Oral metagenome, whole genome shotgun sequencing project. | biome: Marine environment; feature: Marine mammal; material: Swab sample of the gingival sulcus; isolation source: swab sample of gingival sulcus...
AATCATCTATTATTATTCATTTCTTGCGTTTGCGTTACTTAATTTTGGGATAGTCCTTGTTCTTAATTCTTAACTTGCCACTTCGGACTGTTCAACATCGGCAGGTCTCCAAGGCACATCAAGGTCATGTGTTGCGATTAGTTTATCTTGCACATTTGTACCTGTTCCCATCTTTTGAGTTGAACCTAGCAAAATCCTAACATCACCTTTTCTTACCTTTGCAAAGAGTTCATCTTTTTGCTTTTCAGTATTAGCATCGTGGATAAATGCTATCTCTTTTTCAGGTATTCCCATTTTTTTGAGTTTTTCTTTAATATCATCATAGACATTAAATGAACCATCATTTTTCGGTGTGCTCATATCTGAAAAAACAAGCTGAGTCGATGAACTTTCTTTATGCTTATCCCATATAGCAAAGATATTTTTAACACAAGCATTAACTTTTGAATTTTCATCATCAGGCAATAGGGGATTGATTAACCTTTGGTCAAGAGCGAGTTTTTTGCCATCATTTGTGATTTTAAGCATATTATCCTCAGATGGCTCAACTCTCCTATCACGAACAAGGTCTGCACGCTCCGAAATCGCTTTTAAGACTTCCTTTTGCTCTTCGGTAGGTTGAGTTACTATTGTTTCATACTCTGCCTCTGGCACATCAAGATCAAGCATATCAGCAGTCTTAATATCAGCTACTTCCTTAAACATACTCATAAGCTCTGGCAGGTTATAAAATTTAGAAAACCTAGTTTTCGCTCTATACTTATCTCCTTCAGGGCTAAGTTCTACCGCTGTTACAGTTTCGCCAAAGGTACTTGCCCAAGAGTCAAAATTTTCGAGATGATTTCGCTTAAGTTCATCATATTGCAAATATCTTTGCATCGTATAAAGTTCAGTCATTGAGTTACTTACAGGCGTACCTGTCGCAAAAACTATACCCTTACCACCAGTCATTTCATCAAGATACCTACACTTCATAAACATATCAGAAGATTTTAAGGCTTCACTTTGACCAATACCTGCTACATTTCGCATTTTTGTATAAAGAAATAAATTTTTATAGCTATGAGCTTCATCTACATAAAGTTTATCAATACCAAGCTCCTCAAAAGTAACAACATCATCTTTTTTGAAATCATCATTAAGTTTTTTCAGCCTTTTTTCTAGCTTTTTCTTTGTATTTTGTAATTGCTTAACCGTGAAATTTTGACTCTTATCGTACTTATATTCTTCAATATAATCTAAAATGCCCTCTATCTCACTTCTTATGTGATTTTCTTGATATTCTTTACTCATAGGAATTTTTTCAAATTGAGAATGTCCTATAATTACTGCATCATATTCTCCTGTTGCTATTTTACCTATAAATCTTTTTCTATTTTTAGGTTCAAAATCTTTCTTTGTTGCCACCATTATATTAGCACCTGGATAAAGGTTCATAAAATCTCTACCTATTTGCTCTGTTAAGTGGTTTGGTACTACAAATAAAGCTTTACTACTCATACCTAATCTTTTAGACTCCATTGCACTTGCTATCATTTCAAAAGTCTTACCAGCACCTACTGTATGAGCAAGTAATGAATTACCACCATAAAGAGTTCTTGCAACAGCATTTTTCTGATGTTCCTTAAGGGCAATAGCACTATTCATTCCTTCAAATCTAAGATTAGAACCATCATACTCTCTATTTCTAACTGAATTGAACTTTTGATTATATATTTTTTCTAATCTATGCCTTCTATCAGGATCAGAAAATATCCAATTCTTAAATTCTTCCTTGATTAATTCCTGTTTTTGTCCTGCAAGCATAGTTTCTTTTTTATTGAGAACAGAGGTCTTTTTCCCATCATCATCTACTATGGTATCAAATACCTTTGTATCTCTTAAGTTAAGAGCATTTTCTATAATTTTATAGGCATTTACTCTCCTAGTACCAAAAGTCATACTAGCAAGGTCATTACCACTGTCTTTACTTTTCCCTTCCACATTCCACTCAGCTGTAAAAGGTGAAAATCTCACATTTATATCCCACCTAGCATAACCCGGTGTTTTTAGTGTTTCATAAATAAAGTTTTCAATATCTTTTTCTGGTATCCAAGTAGCACCAAGCCTGACTGTTATCTCACTCGCAGTCAATTCTTTAGGAATTACCTCATTTAAACTTTCTCTTTGAAATTTCAAGTTTTCAAGATTATCATCAAGCTCTTTAAGATTTGGAATATTTTCTTCACCTATATCTCGTTTTGAACTCTCAATCCTCTCGATATATTCATCAAGCACTCTAATTTTTTCTCTAATATTGCCAGATAAATATTCATCTGAGGATACATAGTTAAATGCAAAAGGATTATGCTTTTCTATTTCAGCAAATGGCAAGGCATTATTTTCTCTATCATATTCTTTTATATCAAGGAAAATCTGACTTTTTAAGCTATTTACAAGTGCTTTTTCTTCCATATCTGTAAGCGAAGTCATATAGTCCATATCAACTCTACCTTTTTCGGATATTGAAAGAATAAGAGCTTCTTCTGGTGTGTCTACATGGGTAATAGCAACAGCCTTTTTAATCGTTCTTTTGGAGAAAATATCACTTTTTTCTTTGAATTTTCCCTCTTCATCAAGTCTTTCTATACTAGAAACAAGAGAAAAATTACTATCATCAGACAAAAGTGATGTATTCGCTCTACCATTTAGAAACCCATGTTTCTTTGAAAACTCATCATAAACAGCATTTAAAATCCTTTGAGTTTCCTTTATCTCACTATCTTCCTTATCAGCAAGTTGAGCATTTATCACTTCTCTTAAAGCCTTATGAACCCCTAAATAATTCCTTATTTTATTAAGGTCATTATCTGATTTAAGAACTTCCCTCATAATGGAGTCTTCTCTATAAAATATCTTCCCATCTACTTCTGTATAAGAGAAATTCTTTACATCTTCATCAGCCGACATTATTTCTGGTTCCTTAGTATTTTTTGACTTAGGATCTTTTTCTATGATTATAGGCTCAATTCTTCCGTTAATCTGAGATATTGCAAGATTTAATTCTTCACTTAAATTATGATTATCGTTAGGACTACAAGTGAGAGTTCTGCCAAATCTACCACTAACTTCAGTTATATTACCGAGCACCATTTCAGGATGTTCTACAAAATATTTATTGTAATTTAGACCATTTTCATCCGTTGCTATTTCATACCAAGCCTCATCCTTTTCTAAAATAGAGTCTTTTTTCTTTAAAAATATAATATCTGATGTAACTTCCGTTCCTGCCATACCTTTAAAAGTATCGTTAGGTAGCCTAATTGCTCCAAGTAGTTCACACCTACCACCAATATATCTACGAATAGAGTCATCTTTTTTATCCATAGTCCCACTTGATGTTATAAAGGCAATAACTCCACCACTTCTTACCTTGTCTATAGTTTTAGCAAAGAAATAATCATGTATCATAAAGTTATTTTTGTCATAAGCTCTATCATTTACCTTAAATTCACCAAATGGTACATTCCCAACTGCCACATCAAAGAAATTATTAGAAAAATTTGTTTCCTCAAAGCCCTTTATTTGCACATTGTTATTAGGATATAGACTCTTAGCAATGCGACCAGACAAATCATCAATCTCTACACCATAAACCTTAGATTTTTGCATTTTTTCTGGAATACTTCCCATAAATATACCAACACCACAACTAGGCTCTAGTATATTACCTTTTTCAAAACCCATATTCTCAAGAGCCTTAAAAACTCCATCTATTACTATTTTAGGTGTATAAAATGCTGTAAGCGTTGACTCCATAGCACTTTCATAAGCTTTTGGTGATAGATTTTCTTTTAAAAACTGCCTTGCTTTTTCCCATTGACCTTCTTTTTTCTCATCAAATACATCAGCCAGTCCTCCCCAACCGACATATTTGGCTAAAATCTCTTGTTCATCAGTAGTCGCATTTCTATTTTCACTTTCAAGAAATTTAAGAGTTTTAATAGCATTTATATTATTTTCTAGTCTTTCTGAAGGTAATAATTTTTCTGGCAAAACATCATCTTTGATAGTGAAATTTTCAGCCTTTTCAGTAGTTAAACCATCATAAAGAGATATATCTTTGGTATCTCTATCATTACCACTTTCATTCTCATCTATAAAATTTTCAAGAGTTAATTCTTCTTGATAAGGCTCTGTTTCTTTAGTTCTCACTAAATTGGCTCTGTTATTTTCATCAATAACGACATCATATTCATCTACAATAAAATTATCTTCAATGTTCATTTGCTTATCTTGTTTAATTTCTTCTTTAGGAGAAAAGAACTCATTAAAGTTAGAAACATTTGTAAAATCAACCTTTTTAAGCTTCCTAGCATCTGTTATATAGTCCTCAGCAAGTTCAGCGGCAACGAACTCTACATGAAGCCTATCTTTATCAATCGAAGTAATTACATAAGGCTCTCCCCATAGACTTACTTTATCGCCAATATCAAGACTGATGATTTCCGCTTTTTCGTTCTCTTTTGACATATACTCATCAAGTTGTCCAGCAAAAGCCATATGAATTTCATCTTCTGACATCTGATTTATAAGGTCTGTATCTCTAATCTCCCTAAAAGTCTTTGGAAAATCAGATAATATCAACCTTTCTGCTCCAAGTTCTTCAAGCTCATTTACATCAAAATATCCCCACTCAACAAAATCGCCAGCTACAAGTCCAAAAGCTCTACCACTATTTTTGTCATATTCAGTCATATACCAAGTCCAATTAGACCTAAATGGTATAAAATAAGCTGCATGTACTGTTTTTTCTGAAAGTGGCACATCTTCTGTTTCTCCAATTTTAGGCATATTTTCTAGCATTTCATCTGTTATAAGCTCTCTTGGATTTTCTTTAGAATAAACAAGCTCATTAAAAAAGGAAGTAGATTTTTCTTCCACTTCCTCAGTTGTATCATCTAGTTGTAAATGTACTCTTTCATCGCCATTTCCTCTAAGTTCAGTTTTAGGTTCTCCTTGAATCCCGCTTTCTTTATCAAGTCCGTTTCCTGCTCTATCTTCCAAGATTTCATCATCTTTGGTCGCTCTATCTCGATGAATTTCCTGCACTCTTTCTCCAAATCGAGAAGATGACTTACTAGGCTCTTCTCCATAAACATCTTTTGCATCTCTTCGCTCTTCTCCTCTGCCATAAATTTCAGTCTGGCTTTGGCGAATTTGTGGCTCACCATCGTCTTGTCCTTCTCTAACTCTCTCTGAGTTATCTCCATCATTTTTGCTGTTATCTCTTCCTCGCTCTTTAGCCCCCCAAATATTTTCTGAAACTCCGTTTCCTGCATTTGATTTAAGTTCTTCTCCAATTCCTTGTAAAAGTCCATCTTCACTACCTCCTATATTGTTAAGTTTATTATCTATTTCTCCTCTTTCAAGTCCATTGTACCGCATATCTATATCCTTTGTCAGCACCCTATTAAGACTTAATTCTTTATCTATCTTTATTGTGCTTTCAAGAACATCTTTGAGCATTAAATTTAGCTCATTTCCTATTGTTGTAAGGTTAATTTCATCTAACAAATATAATGTTCTCATTATTTTTGACACTTGAGGAACATATTCCATATCAAGCCTAGTAGTATATGCTATTTTTAACGACTCAACTAGAAAGTCAACAAAATTTTTTCTTCTATTAGGCTCTATCTTTAGCTCATTTAATAACAAATTCCTTCTTTCCATAACCTTAGTTCTTGCAATATTTTCAATCATCTCATCTTCATTCATATTAGCTATTTCAAAATCATTATAAGAACTGGTTTTTCTTAGCATTTCTTTTAATGTTTCATCATTATTTGCAATACTCCATAACGAAAGCTCATTAGCATCTTTATTCATTGATACAGTTTGACTAACATCAAATATATGAGTTACTTTGCCATATCGCCCATAATTTTTATAAATTGGAATACCACTTTCGCCTCTTTTGACAACTCTACCCATTTTATTCTTCCACATATCAAATTCAGCACAAGCTCTATAATTTGGATTTTTATTATAGATACTCAGTTGGCTCTCAAAATCATACTTATGATTATTACCTACAGCATTCATAAGAAAGATATATTCCATAGTATTTGACAATACTCTGCTTTTTATACCTTGCAATAAATGTTCATATTCGTTTATTCGCATACAGTTCCTCCATTTCTTATTGCTTTGTTACATCAAAAAAGCGATAGATTTCTCTACCGCCTTACATTTTTATTTTTATCTACTATTTCTGATAATTAAATTTAATGCCAATTCTTATCCCTCAAAAACCTTGCCATTTCATCAACTTCTTTAGGAATTTCATCAACTTCTAAAACTTTAGTTAAATCAAATATTCTACTACCCATACAGCCACCAGGTGTTACTTTCTTAAAATCTGTTTCATAAAAGTTATTTACAAAGAAATACCTATGTTCTTTCGTCTTTAAATCGTAGCCATATGATACAGCATCATCCATCGCCTTAATAATCATATCCTTGCGTTCTTTAGTTAATTCACCAAATTCAGCATTAAATTTAATTCCTTCTTGTGTTTGAACAGCAGTAATACGAGCACATATTTTGCCAATCGCACGCACACTTTTTTGACTATATAAACCTAAATAATCATGAGCTCTAAATCCTCGTTCAACACTATCATAATAAACATTATTTTTCACATTAAATTCAAGTGTTCTGCCAGCAAGTTGCATACGCAAATATTTCCAAGAATCTGATACTGGAATTAATCCATCTGTATAGCAATAATCTAGATAATCATCTAAAACTTCCTTCATCTCATAATCTAAATGTTCATCTAACTCAGCCTTTATAGCATCAGTCAACAACTCAAATGTTGTATTTACATGAATTACTGGATATTCTTGTGTAGAATTAAACTCCTTTAATTGTCGTTCAAAATCTTCACGCTTTTCTTTAGCCATTAGCTCCGAGGATAGTGTAATCATTACTTTTCTTTTTTCATCCCCAAATGATTTTAAGTGTCGCATTAATTGATCTGTGTAGAACCAATCTGTCATCTTTGTTTCCACTACAATCTTAAAACCCTCTTGTGTAATAGTTGCGTCAGGTACACTCCCCTCACTCTTTTCTTGTAATGTAAATACAAGTTCTGGTTCAAATTCATCCATAAAATATTCTGATCTCAAAAATCTAAAAAATTTATCTGATGAATACGAATATAAACGAGATAAAAGAAGTAATGTATTGGATGTTGCTACATTCTCTTTTTGATGATATCTTTGAAAATAATGTATTCTCATCGCCTTATCCTTTCATTAAATTTCATATAATTATCTTATTTTTTTACTCAAAATAATTACATTATCAATTTGTACTATCCTAATTTTACCATTAAACTAGACTTAATAAAACAATTTTATTATTCTAATGAAGATACTATTTCCCTAACTATCGCTTCAAGCACATCAACCACAATGCTATTTCCAGCTTGCTTATATAAAATACTCGAAGTACAGTTTTTTCTTCTTTTAAAGATATTTAGGCATTTGTCAAAGTCTTCATCACTAAAACCCATTAATCTAAAACATTCTCTTTCCGTAAGGTATCTATACCTACCACCACCTATATCAATTATTCCAGCATTTGGCACTCTCACTTGCTTAGTTGATATTGTATAGCAAAAATCATCTATTACCTTTAGTCTACCTTGAAAATTAGGCTTATACTCTGGACAGTTTAAAATATTTAACATCGAAGGCTGCTTTACAAGAAAAATATCTTCATACTTTTCCATCACATCTTTTTCAAGAAATTTGCTTAAATGCTTTGTTTCTTTTCTCTTTAAATTTTCAAATAAAAAAGGACTTTTACCATAATAGCTTATAGCAAAGATCCTCTCTCTTTTCTGTGGAATACCGAAGTCCATAGCATTTAATATTTGATATTTTGTTTCATAACCTAACCTTTCCATCTCGCTGATATAATAAAAAAAAGAGTCCTTCATATTTTTATCAAGAACTCCCTTTACATTTTCCCATATCACATAGGTCGGTTTTTTATTAGCTTCTTCAATAATTCTAATCGTTTCAAATAATAGACTGCTCCTTGTGCCTGAGCCTTTCTCACCCCCTTTCTTTTCGCCTATCCTACTGAAATCTTGGCAAGGACTACCATGCATTAAAATATCTACTTGTTCATCTACTAAATGATAGTCACATACACTCATAGGTTCATAATTTTCATCATAAAGTGCATTATAGCTTTTTACGGCATTCTTATCTATTTCCACATAATCAAGCGATTTATAAGGAATTTTGGCATTTATAAGTGCCTTTCTAATAGCACCTATCCCACCAAAGAGTTCAACTAACTTTATTTCCCCCAAAGGCATCACACCCCCTTAGAAAAAATAACAGCTTTTATATTTTCTTCAATCTCCTTAGTAAAACGCTTTACATCAGTCTTTCCCTCTGAAATTTCATAAAGCTTCTTTTCCCAATCAGAAGTTGTTTTAGGACTTTTTAGAAAATCTTGAACAAGTAGGATAAGTTCACTACCTTTATCTGTTGCTATAAGTTTTTTACCATCTCTTTTAATAAGTTCTTTCTTTATGAGATTTTCAATAATTCCAGCTCTCGTAGCAGGTGTGCCAAGTCCTTTTCGTTCAACTTCCACTCCATCTAAGTCCTTATTTCCCGCAAGTTCCATTGCTTTAAGCAGGCTATCCTCTGTAAAGTTTTTAGGTGGTTTAGTGAATTTTTCACTAATTTGCTTTTTATCAACTATTAGACTTTGACCTTTTTCAAGTTTTGGTAGTAATTTATCTTCTTTTTCTTTCACAAACTCTGTCAAATACTTAGTAAACCCAAGTTCGCTGACTACAGTTCCATTTGCAGTAAATTTACTTCCATTTACATCTACTATGACCTTAGTATTTTCCGTTATCATATTACCTGCCCTTGCTGCTAAGAGTTTTGCCTTAATAAGCTCAAATACCTTACTTTCGGCATTTTGAAGAGTTGAAATATCAAATGTAAGGGACTGATTTGTAGGGATTATTGCATGGTGGTCTGTTACTTTAGATGAATTAAATAGAGAATTAAAGTTCTTTTCATCTCTATCAAGTCCAAACTTATCTACAAAATCACTAATTGTATCTTTCATATCTTCTGTTAGATAACGACTATCTGTTCTAGGATAAGTTATTAGTTTTTTCTCATATAGGCTCTGAGCATAATCAAGTGTCTGCTTTGCACTATAAGAAAAATACTTATTACACTCTCTTTGAAGGGTAGTTAAATCATAGAGTTTATCAGGTTTTATTATCTTTTCTTTCTTCTCAATATCTAGGACTACAACCTCATCTGTAACACTTCTAAGAAGTTCTCTTACCTTATCTTCTTCATCAATCCTACCCGTAGTTAAAATCATACCGCCTGCTGAAATATCAACAGTAAAATACTTTTGTTTTTTGAAATTTTTAATTTCATTATCTCTATCTACAATCATTGAAAGTGTTGGTGTTTGCACTCTTCCAACCGAATAATTCCTATTATGCTTTACAGAGTAATATCTTGATAAATTCATACCTATAAGCCAATCTGCCTGAGTTCTTGCTAGTGCCGACTGATATAGATTTTCATAACTCCTACCATCTTTTAGATTTTCAAAACCTTTTTTAATTGAACTATCTTCCATAGATGAAATCCATAGTCTTTTAATAGTTTTCTTACATTTTGCTTGATTATATACAAGACGGAAGATTAGTTCTCCCTCACGACCAGCATCACAAGCATTTACTATTTCTGTAACCTTCTTATCTGAAAACAGCTTTTTAAGTACATCATACTGTTTTTTAGTGTACTTACTAACCTCATACTTATAGCTTTCTGGAATAATCGGCAAATCCTTAATATTCCAAGATTTATACTTCTTATCATATTTTTCAGGGCTACTCATTCTAACTAAATGACCTACACACCAAGATATAATATAGCCATTACCCTCTACATATCCATCACATCTTTTCTTTGCTCCTATAACCTTTGCTATACTCATTGCCACACTAGGCTTTTCTGCAATTACTAATTTCAAAATTCTTCCTCCATTTCTGTTTTTCTAAATTAAAAAAAAGCGGCTCAGACTTTTTTGTCCAAACCGCTACATTTTTTTATTTTACCGATTTATCAAAATCAATAAGCTTCATCGTAAATTTAATCTCCATTTTTCCCTTTGTCTTTTCATCATACCTTGCAACTTTTGTTTTTAGCTTACATTTCCAACCTTTGAAATTTTCTTTAAGCTCTTTATACTCGGCATTTAAAGTTTCTTTCTTATAATGCCCATCAACCTTAATTACTCTAGCAAATTTCATTTTCATACCATCAAGACTTATCTCTTCGCCATCGTCATAGTTTCTTTTACTAGGAAATTCTATGATTTTTTCTGGATACCATTGAGTCAATCTAATATCTTTTGGTAAGTTCATTTTCATAAACTCACTTTTATCACATATATCAAGTGCTAAGTCCTTAAATGTCTTATTTAACTCATTACTTTCTATATCTCTTGCATAGACTTTATTGGTGGCTAATTTTTCAACAAAATCACCAGCTAAATTATCTGAGTCTATAGCTACTGTATAAATCTCAATATCAGTTGCATTTTTACAAAACCTATTTTCTAAAAGCGATAGATAATCTCTTTTCTCCTGACTTATATCACTAATTTTCTCATCATCATAGTTAAAGTCATTTTCCTTAATCATCTTATTATTTTTCATATAATCATCTACATAAAACTTAGGTTTATATGAATAATTAGCTTTGCCATTAGCGATATAGACTATAACTTTTCTATCTGCCTTTGATTTTAAAAATAACTGCCTTGCCCTGTAAAATCCATTTTGTGTGAAAATATAGTCCTTTGCCTTACTGTCATCAATAATCTTAAAAAACTTATCTTTACTATCCTTATCATAAAATGCTTCTAGTTTTTTATCATCAGCTGAAATATAGCTAATATTGGTTGTAATTCCAAGTTCTTTATCACTATTCCAAATATATTTTGCCATATCTTTAATTGCTGATTTTTCCTCTAAACTCTCCTTTTTTACATCACTAATTATTAGCACATCAACTGTAAACTTATCTTCTTTTTCATTAGCTTGTGCATATGAAGGAGCTGCTACCCCTAACATCATACACAAAGTTAATAAACCAAATACTACTTTTCTAAAAATCTTTATTTTATTCATTACACTAAATCCTCCTTCTTATATGGACTTTCTTCATCATCTTCCTCAGTTTCTGTTTTTTCTTCTACATTCCCATCATCAAAATAATCATCATTAGGTACTTCATCATCTTCAAAGTCATCAAGATTATCTTCTCTAGGCTTAATAACCTTAATATAATAACCACCCGCACCTACTAAAGTTGCTATAATAATAAGAATTAAAAAAGAACCCATTGAATTTTCTTCTTTCTTAGGTTCTTGCTTTTTCGGTTCTTCTTTTTTTACAAGTTCTTTTTTTGGCTTTTCTTCTGGTTTGCTTATGCCTTTTGCTTCTTCCTCTTGCACTATCATATTAAGTAGGTCTTGCTCTGATACTTCAGTTAAAAGCATAACATTTGTGTCTTTTTCATCTCTATCAATAATTAGATGAAATACCTTGCCATTTTTAGTTTCAAAAGTTAAAAACTCTCGTGAGTCTGCCTTTGGTCTTTCTTTTAATTGACCTTTATTTTCAATGCTTTCTGCACCATCTTTAATCTTATCTCTAACAGGATAAGGCTTATTATCACTTCCTACAGACTCTGTGAGTGTTCCCCTAGCTTTACTCGGCTTTGTTGGAATATATGGATTGTAGCCCTTAATTTTTTTCTTAGGCTTATTCACATCCACCACCATACTTTGCTTAGTTTTGCTAGTGATATTTGGCTTATTTACATCAATCTTAAACTCACTTTCAATCTCTTTAGGTTTATTAGCACTCGTATCAATAATAAAATCTCTCTCAATTTCATTTTTGCCATCATTTTCATTGGCATTTGCAAAAACTGCTGTACTTGACATAGTAGCTATTAAAATCGACATTAAAAAAATGGCTACTATACCTTTAAATTTTCTTTTGTACTTTTTAGTTTCCATAATTTTCATTCTCCTTATTTTCTTTAAAAAATGCTTTTTCTTCCTTCTTCTCTACCCTTTTACCTTCAGTAAAAATCTTAATTGCATCAAGTAGACTGATTTTCTTATCCTTACATACAGCAAGGATTTCTTGACCTGCGATTTCTTCTTCCTCAGCCCTTAATATTTCAAGTTCTTTATTTTTTTTTAAGATTTCATCTTCAAGCCTTTCTTGGTCTTTCTTGATTTTTTCATATCTTTTTTCTGTTTTCTTATCCATTTTGCCTCCTTATTTTACTCTACCAAAACAGTAAAAATGCTGTTTCCAATAGTTTGTGTTAATATTCGTATAACGAATAGGATCGCCTGCATGAAGCATCATACCATTACCAGCATAAATGCCTACATGTGATATTGGTGTTCCTGAATTATATGTCCCTGTAAAAAAGATAATATCTCCAGCCTTTGCTTCACTTGGTCTTACTGGATTACAATAAGTTTTGTATATTTGATAAGCTGTAGTTCGTGGCATATTTTTAATACCAGAATGAGAAAAACTCCAACATACAAAACTAGAACAATCAAAATTAGCAGGTCCATTTGCTCCAAATACATATCTTTTACCTATATGCTTTTCAGCTTCATTAAATAGTTTCTTTGCCTCATAATCAGTAAAAGCAATTCCTGGATTTTTAAAATCTGGATTGTCAATTATTTCTGATAAATCGCCATTTCCAGAACCAAATACAAGCTCCATATTGCCCTTGCTTTCAAGTAAAGTTTCATAATGAGCTAAGTTATCATCATATCCATTAAAATTAGCTCTTGCCATGCTATCCATGTCTTTTTTGTTGACAGTAGTAACTAGCTTGTACCAATTATATGGTTCATCATGACACTCTCTATTTTCGCCACTTCCAGTACATACTTCTCTATACCTTACCTCTACCTTAGTTTCATACTTAACCTCATACATTTCATTAAACAAATTTGCAAGTTCAGCACTTATGTCATTTACATCATTAACCTCGCCATATTTTGCTGTGATATAGCTTAGTAGAACATGAGTGTCGTGTCCTATATCGCAATTTTTATTTAAAATATATTCATCATATCCTGGATGATTAGTTTCAATATTTGCAAGTTCATCTTCAAGTTTATATTCAAAACTTGAAAATTCTTGGTTCATATTTGATAAGGTATCTTCTGACGATAAGTAGGTTGTTCCCATCACATCACTTGTTATAGCACTCATTCCTCCAACTAACATAGTTGCTACTTGACTGATAAGCACTAAAATTATAGCAATAGCACCAATACCTAAAAGTATCCCTCCAAATCTTCTAATGATAATCTTAGCTCCACCCTTAATTATGTCATTAGCAAATTTCTTAAGCTTATCTTTAAATGTAATAGCAATTTTATGCTCCTTGTAGATTTTCTTCTTCATTTGCCTTCTCTTAACGAGCTTTTTGTATGCTGATTTACCTTGATAAGACTTATCTTTTTTAAGCTGTCTAAGATTACTTGAATACTCTGCTTTTGCCATATTCTTCTTATGTTTTAAAGCAAATTTCTTTTCATCTTTTAAAGGATTTCGCCTTTTTCTCTGTAGCTTGTTTTGTGCTTCTTTTGAAAGTGAACTTCCAAGAAACAGACCTTTTTGGGTGCTTTCTACTCCGACATTTTCCTCACTACCTACACCCATATATTCTGCTGCTATAAAACTAGCTCCAGATAGTGAACCCAATAACTTAGATGACTTGCTATATTTAGGCTTGTTATATAGTTTGCTTATCTTCTTCTTTTTTTTATTAAGTTTACTCTCTTTTTTTAGAAATTTATTTCTCGCATTTTCGTCTAAGTTTCCTAGATTAAAGGCAGCTTCTTTGACTTCCTCCCCTTCCTTTAGCTTATTAGTAGCCTTTACATCATCAGTTGTGAGCTTTTCCACTTTTTTCTGATTATTTTGCCTACTATTTCCCTTTTGAGTATGCTTAGTAAACTTAATATTTTTTTGCTTTTCATTTTTACTTAGAGAGTCTATATCATAAGTGCTTTCCTCATAATCAGAGTCCCTAAAATCATTATCATATCTATCAATTATGCCATCATTGTCCATATCCTTTGATAATGGAGCATAGACTTCTTCACTAATAGACTGATTTTGCTTTTTTATCTTTTCAATCTGCTTTTGCTTTTTTAGTCCGTCTTTTTTCTTAATATCTGCATTTTGACTTTCTAAAAAAGTCTTATCACCTCCCTTTAATTCTGCACTTTCTTCTGTTAATACTGATGTTTCCTCGCTTTGATTGATTGTTTTATCAGTATTTGTTTCCTTATCTAGCTTAGATTTTTTACTGTTTAAATGCCTATTCTTTCTCTTTTTAGATGAAAAAGACCTATCAGTAGCGATAGTCTCATCTTTCTTAGAGTTATTTAGTTTAGACTTTTTCTCTATTATATCCTCGCTAAATCGTGTACTTTCCTTAGTTATCTTATCTGTATAATCCCTAGATTTCTTCCTTTTGGCTATGTCAAGTGTTTTTCTCCTTTTATTTTTTGCCATAGCTTACTCCACTTCTTCAGGTTTAGTTGTCATCTTCTTATATAAAGTAGTGTCTTTTGGAAACTTATCTACAAATGGAACTATAGTATTACCAAAGAAAAGTAGCCCTTCACCTGCATTAGAATTAGTAACATAGTTAAGCTGAAAAGGGGATATTTTTAACTTTTTAGCAAGGATTTCTCTATCGCCACTTGCCTGATTAAGCATTAGAACAAAGTCTGTATTATCAAAGATATTTTCTATCTCAGGACTTGACAAAAGATCCTTCACATTTTGTGTAATTCCTGTTGGAATACCGCCCCATTTCCTAAATCTTTTCCATATTTCTACTGAATACTGAGCTGTTTCTTCATCTCTAAGTAGTAAGTGAAATTCATCTATATAGTACCTTGTAGCCTTTGTCGTACCTCTATTTAATGACACCTTATTCCAGACCTGATCTTGAATGACTAGCATACCGATTTTTTTCAGTTGGTTGCCAAGTTCCTTAATATCAAAACAAATGAGCTTCTTATTAAGGTCTACATTAGAATGATGATTAAATACATTAAGCGAACCAGTTACATATATCTCCATCTCAGTAGCGAGCTTCTTTCCCACATTTTCCTCTTGCTCTTTTAATAAAGTATATAAGTCTTCTAATATAGGCATATTTTCTGGTAATGGATTTTTAAAAAAGTCTTTATATATCTTAGGTAGACACCTATCAATAACAGATTTTTCAGCAGCTGTTAAACCACTACCACCTACGACAAGCTCGAGCATACTTATTACAAAATTCGCCTTATCTTTAAGTGGTGCATCACCATCGCCATAATTCATATTTATATCAAGCGGATTGAGATAGTCCTTTGATTTTGCTGATATTTTAATCACTTCTCCATTAAACTGTCTAACTAGATTGCCATATTCAGACTCTGGATCTGTAATTATAACATCATCATCAGTAACAAGTATTGCATTTGCCATTTCTCTCTTAGCCGCAAAAGATTTTCCACTACCTGGAGTACCTAAAATAAGTCCATTTGGATTTTTAAGCCTTTTTCTATCTGCCATAATTAGATTATGCGATAAGGCATTAAGTCCATAGTATAGACTTGTTCTACTACTCATAAAGAGTTCTTCTGTTGTAAATGGCATAAATACTGCTGTCGAAGAACTTGTTAATTGCCTTTTTATCTCTATTTTATTTACGCCAATTGGCAAAACAGACATAAAACCTTGCTCTTGCTGATGAGTTAAATTCTTTAAAGCACAGTTATGTCTATTACAAATAGAAGATATTTGAGCAATAGTATTATCAAGTTTTGCCTTTGATTTACTCATATTCATTATGATGATAGAAACTGAAAACATCCTCTCATCTCTACTTTGTAAATCAGTCAGTAAATTCTTAATATCATTGCCATAAACATTAAGGTCTGAGGGAATTATATCCATATCATAGCCTGCCCTTACTGCCTTTTTTTGCTCCTCAATCATCATCTTTTGTAGGTCAGTATTTTTTCTCTTTACTGTCTTTATCGCATCTACCTGATCTATTGCATGAATATGAAAACTAACATACATATTTTCTTCAACAGATAAAATCTCCGATAACATTCTATCTGAGAGTTCACTTGCAAGTATCTGAAAATGACTAAGTGAGCAAATATATTTTCCCATCTGCATATATTTTGAAGTCTTAAACTTAAATGTGCTTGGCATTATTAAAGTTCTCGTATCTCTTTCTTCAAGCCCTAAGCCATCATAATCAAATACATCTTCAGGATTTAACATATCGTGTAGCATTTTTAGTCTTTCAAGCCCTGTAAGTGTTTCAGCTCTAACGCCCATACCTTTTAGATTAGAAAGCACATCAATCTCAATTCTTTCTAGGATAGGTTTAGCTTGCTTATAGCTTTCAGCTTTGCTTGAAACTACTATATACTTTGATTTCCTTAGACCATTATTTCCCTTAGATAATTGATTTCTAAGCATTTCTCTAAACTCTGTTCTAATATCATCAAATTCATCGCCCTTGCTTGGGATAGTAATAGCATTTTCCATTTCCTTATTTCTGCCTACTTGATTGACAAAACTCATCTGAAGCTCTGTTGTTTCATCAAAGGAATTTAAAAAACTTGCAAATTGATTAAAGATTAAATCTCTATCTTCTTCAAGTGCAAGCTGGTAGTTTATATCCTCATATTTAATTACTTTGTTATACTTATTAGCTCCCACATAGCAAATACCATTTTGATACATTTTCTTATAAGGAATGGTATCTTCTATGGTGTATCTTTTTCTTTCAGCTTTAAAAATATCAAAGAATGGTGAATTATTAGCTTTTTTAGGCTTTCTATTATCTCTTGAATTTTTTTTAAGCTCTTTTTTCTTTTTTTCTAGGCTTTCTTCTTGCATTTTTCTTATTTGCATTTGCCTTTCTCCCACTTGATTTTTTGGCATTTAGCTCCTCCTTTCTGATTTCTCTAAATTTCTTCTTGCTAACTCTTAGCTTTGGTTGATATTTTTCATGAAGATAGATATATCTCAAATATTTTTCTGATGTTAATCCATCTTTTTCATAAAAGACTATAAAGAATATAGGTAAAGTAAGCATAAGCATTAAAAAAACTGCCCCCTCGTTTCCAAGAGGAACTCTTGCCTTTAAGTAGACAGGAATTCCTATAAGAGCAGCTACGCTAAATCCTATTAGTTGTCTTTTAGTAAGATTAAATGCAACCTTTGTTTTGACATTGCTAAGGTCTTTTGGTATCTGAACATAAGCCATTATTTAGCACCTCTTTTCTTACTGTTTTGAAAGCTCTGCTAAATGCTCATAAACTGAGGCTATTTCTTCGGCACATAAATCGTGATTTTCATCTACTGCATCTGCCAGATTATTATGAGCCTCTGCTACTGCATTCATAGACTTATTAAGGCTAGATATTTCCAGCTCCATCTCTTTTAATTTTCTTCTATCAAGTATTTGTTTTAAAATGCAAGCTGTACCTATTACTGATATTGCTATGATTTTTTTGTTTGTTTTCATATGTTTTATCCTCCTATTTTTGCTCTAATGAGCGTTCATTATTGATTTAGAAATGCTACCACTTTTTAACATCATCATTGCTAAAAGCACTGTATATCCAAGCACCGCAAATATACTTGAGTGAATATCTGTCGTTACATGTATTGTTTTTACAAGAACTGAATATATACCAAGACATATCATTAGAAATAGTCCTTGAAGCCCTAAAGCAAAAAGCCCTCTTATATAGTTTGTTCCAATTTGCCCCCATTCTTTGTTTCCCATTGTAGAAAAAGGGATAGCCGATACCGATGAATATAAGCTTATCTCTATCATTCTGCCATAGGTTATAACCATTATAATAATGGACACTATTTGTATTGAAACTTTTACAAGAGAGGTTTCTGCTGATATTAGTATTAAGTTTCCCAAACTTTCATTTTTGAGCTGGTCCACCATCGCTAAAACATTTGATGAATCAAGCGATGAGCTTGTGTTTATTACTCCTGCCGCCTTAACTACAAGTGTTTGACTTACATCAAAAACAGCCATAGAAAAGGTAAAGGCATGGCTTACAAGCCACACCGCTACCCACATCTTTATAATGTACTTAAAAAACTCAAATGTATCAGTATCAGAGTGCATATTGTTTTTCTCCATTACCATATTTATGAGTTCTATACAAAGCACAGCCGTTATGATAATACCAGCAATAGGTATGACTACGGTGTCATTTATATTTTTAATAAAATTAAAGACATCAGCATTCCAACCTTGCGGCGTTTTGCCTACTTCCGTAGCCACTAAATTTACCTTATCGTTTATATCAAGAAACATATCTTCAAGGTTCGCTTGGATAATTCCGATAAAAATCTCTTTGAAAAATTCATCTATTTTCTCGAAAAGTCCAAACATCGCTTATTCCTCTCTAATTTAATACATTGGCAAGTAGTGGAATTAGCTTAAGTCCAATAAGTGCAATCCC
>PDWI01006057.1_pt1 | contig 18676 bp, 20 predicted proteins | sample 1430891 | NCBI WGS metagenome assembly PDWI01 (sample SAMN01162508, study PRJNA174530) | Oral metagenome, whole genome shotgun sequencing project. | biome: Marine environment; feature: Marine mammal; material: Swab sample of the gingival sulcus; isolation source: swab sample of gingival sulcus...
CTTTTTTCAAAATATAAAGGAGATGAGACAAATATTTGTATGGGTGTTGTCCAATAAGCAATAGAGAGAGTGGTTATGTGAGCCGTTGTATTATAATCAAGATTTATTTTAGGACTGTAGCCGATAAGGTTGTTAAAATGGTATCCGCCTTCGATTAATAATTTTGGATGTAAAAAGTACATCCCATTAATACTGCTGACTAATGAATATTCGGTAACTGGCGGGTCAACTGATGGAAAAAAAGTATGTCTTTTAATGTCTGTAAAAGGAATTGCCATTCCAATATCAGTGCTTATTCCCCAAGTGTTTTCATGGGAGTATTGTCCCAATGTTTTTAACGGGAAAAATGTTAAAAAAAGGCATATTATGATTAGATGCTTCATCTGTTTTTAAATTTTTATCATAAAAGAGGCACAAATATCGTAAAAAAGATTGAATTGTATGAATATTTTTGTAACTTTGTTCCCTTAAGTTGTTTTTTCTGTTTAAAGTGCAGGTCTCAACGCAAAAATGAATGTAATAAATAAATTATAAAAATAAAAAAACGTACGTATGAAAAGTAAATTTAAATTTTTAGGATTTTTACTTGTTTTAGCAGTTATGCTACAAGGAGTGTCTTTTGGGCAAAATGCAGATGCTCAGAAGGTTGAAAGGAAAAAGAAGTCTTCTTTTTCTAGATATTGGTATGCCTCATTAAATGGCGGTATTGCTATGTTTTGGGGAGATGTTCAGGATAGATCATTCATGGAAAAGCTTGACAAAGAAGATTTGAATTTCACGGGTGGTTTAACCATTGGACATCAGGTTCACCCAATTTGGGGGTATAGAGGAAATTTCCAGATTCAAAACCTTGCTAGTGTAAGAGAAGGTTGGAATCAAGAAATGGAAGCTAAGGGAGTATTTGATTATACTTTCCAAGGAACTATGAGTTTGTTAAACTTAATCAGGGTAAATGAAGACCGTAGGGTTGATATTTATGGATTCTTAGGTATTGGTTTTTCTAACTGGAAAACTGAAAGAAGAAGTACTGTTACTGGCAAAGTCTTAGAGCGTCATGGAGACAGCGAAGAGCATACAAGAGGTTTCTTAAAATATACTTCTGAGTTAGTAATGCCATTTGGTGCTGGTATTTCTGTTAGATTAACGCCTTGTTTAGCGCTTGGTCTTGAGCAAACTTGGAAGATTGTTAACAGTGATTATTTAGATGCTAAAGATTCGGGAGATGCTAGTAGAGACTTTTACTCAAATACTACTGCTAATTTAATTTGGCAATTCAGAGGAGGTAATGGAAACATCAAGAAAATGGTTAAAAACTATGATCAAGTAACTATTGCCGGAGATCCTGAGGTGTTAGAGCGTCATGGAAATAAGATAGATGTAACTGTAAAAGGAAATGTTCCTGAGGATTATTTCAACAGTAAAGCAGCTATGAAAGTTATACCAAAGCTGGTATATGCTAATGGAAAAGAGAAATTCTTAGATCCAATTTATCTTCGTGGTGAAAAAACAGAAGGTAAAGGTCAGGTTGTAACAGACGAAGGTGCAAACTTCTCTAAAGGATATACGATTGATTGGGAAGATGGTATGGAAAATGCTAAATTAGTAGCTGAGACTTTAATCTATATGCCAAAAGATAATATTGTAAACGAAGACGAAACTAATGCTTTCTTGTTGCAGAATACAACTGCACAAAAGATGGAGCCTCGCGCTTTATCAGTGGGAACAATCATTACAGGACAGCAGATTTGTTTCAATCCAAAGGTGGTTACAACAAATCCTTATAGCTTAAATGACAATGCAAGTTATGGTATGTTAGCACAAGTGGCTGCTCCTGCAGATAAAATGGTTAGCGATAAAGCAACTGTTTATTTCAGAGTGAATATGTCGAACTTAAACTGGAGATTACCTTTAAATAGAAATAATGATGTGAAAGCTGATATTAATCAGTTAAAAGACTTCTTGAATAGAGGTTGGAAAATTAAAGGTTTAGAGATTAATGCTTGGGCTTCACCTGAAGGAGAAGAAAATTACAACCAAAGATTATCAGAAAGACGTGCTGAAACAGGACGTAAGTTATTGAAGAAAGTAATGAAAGAGGTTGGGTTAAACTACAATGATTATTCTGTTTCTGTTAATGCAAGAGGTGAAGACTGGAATGGTTTTGAAGCAGCTGTAATGCAGTCAAACATTGCAGAGAAAAATATCATTTTAAATGTTATCCGTTCTAACTCAGATTTAACCAGACGTGAAGCTGAAATTAGAAAAATGGCATTGGTTTACAAATCTGTAGAAAAAGAGATTCTTCCAATGTTACGTCGTACAGAACTTGCGGCAATTACATTAGAGCCTAAATTATCAAACCAAGAGTTAGTTAGTGGAGCAAAATCAAAAAGTTCAACGGTTAAGGATGTTGAAAGTTATTTATATGCAGCAACATTGGTAAACAATCTTGATGAAAAGGTTAAGATTTACCAAAATGCAATTAAGATGTATCCAAATAATGCAACAGCACATAATAACTTAGGATATGTTTATTTCATCCAAGGAAAAACTAAAAAAGCAAAATCAGCTTACGAAAAAGCGATATCAATCAATCCTAATGAAGGAGTAGCTTTAAATAACTTAGGTATTATTTATGGTATGAAAGGTGACCTTAATAAAGCTGAAGATTATTTCAACAAAGCTCAACAAAATGGTGTAGATGCAGCTTACAATAAAGGTTTAATTAACATTACAAAAGGAAATTACTCACAAGCGTTATCATTAATGGGTAACAGAAGCTGTGATTATAACGTAGCTTTAGCACAACTTCTTTCCGGAAACCTTAACAAAGCGAAGTCAACTATATCATGTGCTCCTGAAACAGCGAAGAAAGATTATTTAATGGCTGTTATCAGTTCTAGAATGAATGATAAAGATGAAACTTTCAAATATTTAGTGAAGACAATGAAAGCCAATAAGAAAATGGCGAAGAAATTGAAGAAAGACAAAGAATTTGCTAAATATTTTGATATGCCTGAGTTTAAAGCCTTATTTAAATAAAAAGGTATAGATAATTAACTTAATGAAAAAGCTGTCTAAAATTATTTAGGCAGCTTTTTTTTAGTTGTTACCAATCCGCAGGGGATGTGAAAATTGCAAATGGATGTTAGTAAAGGGAAGTCGAAATATGGTGGGTAGGTATATTTTCCTTGGAAAAACACAAATTGACTTTTCTCTTTAATGGTGTGTAGTTGAGCTTTATAATAGAAATATTCTTGCGGATTTTAGGTAAATTAGTAAATTTGCACCCATATCTTTTTTTTAATGAGAATGAAACGGAATAAATTATTTAAACGGTTTTTGATTTGGCGACTTAAACATTTAAGCCATACGAATTTTCTTAATATATTAAGTGTTTTTATAGGAATATCAATTGGGATTGTTGCGGCAATTATAAAAAAATTAGTGCATTTAATTCAACATATCTTAATGCTTGAGATTCCGGCGAACAACCAAAAATATTTCTATGTGGTATTACCGGCAATAGGGATATTATTGGCGGTGTTATTTATTAAATTTATTCTTCGTCAGGATGTAAGGCATGGGATTCCCAGTGTGTTGTATAGTTTATCGAAAAACAAAGGTTTTATTCGTCCACACAACATGTACTCCTCTATTGTAACCAGTTCTTTGACGGTTGGTTTTGGAGGAAGTGTGGGATTGGAGGGACCCACAGTTGCTACAGGAGCTGCTATAGGTTCCACCATAGGAAAAACCTTACATTTAAACTATAATCAAGTGAAGTTGCTGTTAGGAGCAGCCTGTGTAAGTGCAATGTCTGCTATCTTTAAAGCGCCCATTGCAGCGATTGTATTTGCTCTTGAAGTAATTATGCTTGATTTAACAATGGCTTCGCTTATTCCGTTATTATTGGCCTCTGCATCGGCAGCGCTTACCTCATATTTAATCATGGGAACCAATGTGCTTTATCCTGTAGAGGTGCATTCCGGCTTTGAGATGTCTATGGTTGTTTATTATGTGTTGTTAGGTGTGATTAGCGGTTTGATGTCGGCCTATTTTACAAAAATGTACATCTTGATAGAGGAAAAATTTGATCGGATAAAAAGTAAATATCACCGTATAATTATTGGAGGTTCTTTGTTAGGGTTACTTATTTTTCTTTTTCCGGCACTGTATGGTGAGGGGTATGAGGTAATTAATAGCGCTTTGGCTGGAGATGTTCATTTCCTCTTTGAAAAAAGTTTGTTTAGTAATTTTTCATACAATTATACCAATATTGCTTTATTGTTATTAGGGGTTATTTTTTTGAAGGTTATTGCTACGGCATTTACTTTTGGAGCCGGAGGTGTTGGAGGTATATTTGCACCAACGCTTTTTATGGGGGTAAATGTTGGTTTGTTATTTGCGATTACGCTTAATCATTTTGAACTGGCGCATATCTCATCCACAGAAAACTTTGCATTGCTTGGGATGAGTTCTATGATTTCAGCAGTATTGCATGCGCCTCTTACCGGAATATTCTTGATTGGAGATATAAGTGGAGGGTATGCGTTGATTTTCCCATTGATGATTAGCTCTACCATTTCGTATGCAACGGTTAGGATATTCAGTAAACATTCTGTTTATACACATCAGTTAGCGGAGCGAAATGAGTTGTTGACACACCATAAAGATAAAGCTGTTTTAGCGCTTATGCGTATGAAGCCTTTGATTGAAACAAACTTTACAATAGTATCTCCAGATGGGAAGTTGAGAGACTTGGTGGAAAAGATTGCCATTTGTCGAAGAAATGTATTTCCTATTGTAGATGCTGAAAATAATTTTGTGGGTGTAGTTACATTGGATGATGTGAGGGAGTTAATGTTCCGTCCGGAAATGTATGATAAAGTTGATATTTCAGAATTAATGTTTACTCCTGATATTTTGGTAGATGTTAAAGATTCTATGGAAGAGGTGGCTAATAAATTTAGAATTACAGGATACTATAACTTACCGGTGGTGGATAAAGGAAAGTATGTTGGATTTGTTTCGCGAGCCAATATTTTCTCAGCATATCGTAGAATGATTAAACGATTCTCGGAAGATTAGGCGTTTTTTGCATCATAAAATGCATTCAAAAAGAAGGAAGAAAAGGATTTCTTGAAATTTCAAGAAATCCTTTTCTTTTTGCTGCTATTCAGGAAAAATATGTTTGATATAGAAAACAAATTTTTATCAATTGAAGAAGTAGAAAAAGTGTGAGTTTGCCCTGTAGTTTGATATAACATTACTGAAAAACAACCATTAAGTTTATATATTTATAGTGAATTGATGATAAATGGTTTGAATAATTTGAAATGATGATGTTATTTTTTACTCATAGGAGTTTTTTTTCTTCTTGCGTATCTGTTTTATAATGAAATATATCTAAAGCCACAATGGTCGCTACCATTGCCCAGAAAGGAACAGAAAGTTTATCTGTATCTAAAAAAGCATTGAGGAATCCATGAAGGAAATAGGTTGTCAAGCCCAGTAATGTATAAAGCGCAATCATTCTTACTTCTTGGTTTTTCGATTGTTGATAAATGACCAAAGCCCGATGTAAGGTGAAAAAAGCAATCATTAAAAAAAGTACCATACCCGCTAATCCGGATTCAGATAATGCACCGAGATATTCACTATGGGAACTTCCAACATCTCCAAAGTTGGTGCTGATAATGGTTTTTTCTTTTGAATGTTGGAATGGGGCGTAAACAAACTGATACGTTCCCGGTCCCCAACCAACAACAGGTCTGGCTTCAAACATTCTGATGGCAGATTGCCATCGGTTAATTCGTTCCATATTTGAAGCATCAGTAGAAATGTTTGACATGGACTGTACATGCTCCAAAAAATCGCCTGAAGATTCTTGGTTGTTGTCTTCCAGATAATCAATGATTTGATGTTGAAAAGAAAATCCAATTATCAGTAAGATGCCTAATATCCCGAATATATATTTGAATTTGATTTTTAGTAGAATCACAACCCATACACCGATTGCACCTATGATACTTAACCATGCAGCACGGCTATAAGATAAAAATAAGGCTCCAAGTAAAATAATGGAAGCAATTAAGCTGATAATACGGTAGGATTTTGAATATGTTTTTTTAGCAAAAACACCTGACAATGAGAAAGGAAGCAAAAGTGCTAATATGGCTCCGTAGGCGGTATGGTCATTGTAAAAAGGAGACATAGCCCAATGTCCAACTTTTTCGGAAAAGCCATATTGAGCATGGATATTCGTAGTATAAACAATAACAATAATTAAAGAAGCGATATAAAACCAAAAGAAGGTTCGGATATTTTTTAATTCTTTAAATAAAAGAACAGCTACAAAGAAAGATGTGGTTACAAACCAAAGTCGGGATAAGGAATGTTTGATGGAGACTAATGGTAATTCACTGGTTATACTTGTAAAGAAGAGCCATACCAGGTGAGCTATAATAAGCAGGGTGACGGGGTGTTTTAAAGCCTTTTTATTATATCCTCCTTCAAATAATGTTTTGACAAAGAAAACACCTAAAACCCCTAACATTAGTGGTTCTGAGGGGATGGATACGTTAAATCCAAGGTTGAAGTTTTCTAATCCTATTGCAATAGGTGTTGAAAATGCAATTAAAAACATCACCCAGTCCAAACGGAAAATATACATCCATACCAATGCAATGGCAATAGGGAAAGCCCCGGCTAACCAATACATGTCTTTTATAGTAAGATAGGAGGTTAGCATTAAAAAGATGCCAATGACGGTAAGTGTAATTGCTTTTTTTTGTTTCTCGCTCAAAATATTATTCTTTATGAATTTACAACTTTATTTGTGCTTTTATGCTCAAGAATGGAAACTATAATGATAAATAAGAGAAAGGCTGAAAATAAGATATACGCCATGATTAGCCATCTTACAGGATATGCTTTGTTATCAGATATGTAAGGTTTTGTAATGAGATTGGTATAGGTAAAATCCTTACTATAATTTTTATAAGCATCTTCGTAGGATACTTTTGATTGGTTGTACCTTTCTAATAACCTATCAACATATGAACTATAGATAAGATATTCTGCACTTTTTTGTTGCATGGATTTTTTTAGAGTGGCAACATTCTTTTTGTTGATAGCGGCATTATTTCCACCGGATGTTTTTAAATAACCCTTCATTAACTCACGAGATTGAGATTCAAGATTATAAATATCATACTTTTCTGCAAGGTTTTGTAAAATGTTATTTACAGAGTCTAATTCCCGCTTATTCATGTCCAACATGTTTTTGCTGATATCAACCACTTCCTTGTATTTACTTTTGTGAATACGTTTAATTTTGGCATTGCCTAAATCAATAATAGCATCCACCATTTCTTTTGCCATCTTTGGGTCTTTATCAAGCACAACAATTTCAATAGATTCATATTGTGTTTTTGATATTTTTACATTTTCTTGAAGTAGCCACAACATGGTGGAGTAATAATGTTTGTAGCCGGGGTCGATTTTGTAATGCTTTGACAAATTAAATCGTTGAATTAAACTGTCTTTAATATCTCTGGCTTGAAGCCATTGAAGCATTTGTTCTGTTTCGCTTTCTTCAGAATATGGAGCGATGTTTGAAGGGTATAGTAAAGCCGTAGATTTATATTTAGGAGTAATAACTAAACTGCTTGATAGAACAACCCCTAAGATAGCGCTAATTACCATTGTAATGATAAATTGCCATTTCCATTTACCAAAAATCTTAAATAAATACGTGTTGTTAAAATAATTCTCCATTTCTTTAAATTGTAATATTGATTATATGTAGCGTCTTTTCTTTTAAATGTAATAATGTTAATTATTGCTTTTTATATTTTGAAAGCAAAATAATAACGATTGTAGTTGTAAACCAAGTGGAAATTAGTGTGGTTAATACGATAAGCCACCGAATTGGGTATTCTTTTCGGTCGGATTGATAAGCTTTCTCAATCACAAAATGTTGAGGAAGTACTTCAAAGGCGTCTACTTTTGCTTTTTCAAAATTCCTTTTCAAGTCGCTTAACTTTTCTCGGTCATATTCCAATTGTTGACTTAATCCCACATAACCACTTCCATACTTGGCTAAGATGGATAACTTTTTTTCTAAAGCCTGAATCCCGGGCTTGTTATTTTTTGCAATTTCTTTTGCTAATTGTTGATTCAGCATTTCAGCTTGCGATTTATAGTCATGTATTCCTAATTGTCGGATTTGTGTTAAAGAATCTTCCATTTGTTGAATGTCCGCAAGCATTTCTTCGTATTCTTTTTTTACAATATGGTAAGCACTCAGGGCTCTGTTTTTTGAAATATCAGCTTTTACGGAATCGATAATGTCAGAAATCCGATTGGCTATTTTTGCAGCTAATTTAGGATCGGTATCCAATACTGAAATCTTTACCGCAGCATATTTTGTTCGGCTGATGGTGATATTTTGCTTATAAGTTTTAAAGAGTTTTCTTTTTATGTGTTTGCCATTAGGATTTATCTTATAATGGTTCAATAAATCAAATTCACGAATTACTTTATCTCTTATACGCGATGATTCTAACAGCTGCATTAATTGCTCGGTAGCAGTCTCTTCTCCATAGGATAAAACGTCATTTTTGTTATTGTTTTCTACAAGTAAGGCATTTGAAATGGCGTTAGATGCTGCCGGATATAAAATAACTTCCGACTTATATTTAGGAGTAATAAATAAAGGAGAAGAAAACAATATAGCGCCTAATAATGCAAATAAAGTAATGATTAGAAAGGTCTTTTTATATCGCAATAAAAAAACGAATAAATCACCCGAGTTAAAACGATTGTCTGTTAAGGTATTTCCTTTCATTTAATGATATATGACTATAATTGTATGAATTTAGCTGCCAAAATTATTAAAATATATTGATATAATGTTTTTGTCTGACCAAAAGATTTAGAAAAAGCTACTTTTTTTGTTTAGCGAGGTCTTGTTATGGTTAAAGTTATTCCATGAAAAATTGGAGTTTCCCGTTTAAGCGTAATTTTTCATGGGTAATAATTGACGAGTTATGTCTTTTGCCATACAATCTGAAATAAAATCTCTCATGATGTTGAATAAAAGAAGAAATGTCTCCGGTGATAATATCTAGATATTTTTCAGTGTCATTAGGTTGAAAACGGAAAGCTTCTGCAATTACAACTTCTTTTTCAAAGGTGTTATTTTCTGAAATAGTTATGCGAATTTTTTCGATGAACCCTAAGTTGTTTCCATTCTCGCTTGGGGGCACACTAACGGATAGCTCTGAAATATCCACCCGATTAAACTTTCTTAGATTATTTGCTAATATGATACTATCAACATTGATATTAATTATATCTTCATGCCACACCTCTATTTGATTGGAGCCGGATAAAGAGTCGGGTATAATAATGGACTTTTTTAACGGTAATTTAATAATAACCTCCGATAAATTTTCATTTAATTGTTGGCATGAATAAAGTGTGGAGAAAAATATGAGTAATAGAATAATTTTGCTAAGCTTTTTCATGGTTGAAAAATTTTAAGTTATAGAAAAGCAATAGAAAGGAGCTTTTTATTTTATTGGGCAATGATTTCATGTGAGATATATTCCAAAGAGAAGAAAGAAATATGATCAGAATGGAGCGTCTTCATTGAATCTCTTAAATAATCAATGTTCGCTTTTCTTTTTTGATACATCTTATTGTCAATATCTCCTTTTTCCAAATGTTCTTTAATTTCATTTTCCATGCTTGAACATTTTTCTTTGTCCACTCTGTTTTCTTGTACTGTCCCAATCACAGTAATTTTATGTCCGGATAAATCATCGTTAAATTTTTCTTTTGCATAAACATGAACGTCTCCATCATCAGATACAAGGAGTAATTTTTTTTCTCCGTGCTTACATACATGGTCTACAATACCTGTAACTTGTACGGACTTTCCGATATAATTACCTGCTTTTTGATTAAATTCTGATAAACTTAATGAAATAATATTATCAGGGTTTGTTTTCTTCTCTGTATTTGTGTTTGTTGAGTTGTTACAAGCAGAAAAGAATAATGTGATAGCAATAAAAAAAGACAAATAAAATTTTTTCATGATTCAATAATTTAAAAGGTTTGAAAACGCATAAGTATTTTGCAAATATAATAAAGATAATTGATAATGAGAGGAGAGGTAGAAATTATAAGGTGAGGTATTAATAGGTGGAAAGGGTGTTTTGATGTTGGAAAATCACGAGATGTAAAAGTATCGCGCAAACAAAGCAAATATTTTTCCTGTTTTGAAATTCTGTGAGGGTAAGTTTGAAAAAATATGGCGCATGATTTGATTCAGCTGAATGGTTTTTTTTGGTTTTCAATTCAATATTTAATGGATGTAAAAATATTTTTTTAATAAAAATACAAGTTTTTTTGCGATAAAGGTTTGTAAATTAAAAAAAAGATGTATCTTTGCACTTCATTATCTAAAATGGTGATGAATAGCTTGTAAATAAGCAATATATAAAGTAAATTTGAGAAACCTGAAAAGATAAGACGCTTATAGGTTTCCCTAATTATCTGAAAAACAACGTTTTCGTTGTCGGTTAATTGGTTGATAATTAGAAATGTCTTCTCTCCATACTTGGTTTTTTCAAGTTGCTTTATATCGTTTTGTTAAATGATTAAAATAAATTTTTTACCCGATAGGGTAGGTGTAAAGTAAATTGATAATATGCCGACAATTCAACAGTTAATAAGAAAAGGTAGAAAAAAAGCTGAGAAAGTTAGTAAATCTAAAGCTTTAGACGCATGTCCGCAACGTAGAGGTGTGTGTGTTCGTGTTTATACAACAACGCCAAAGAAACCAAATTCTGCAATGCGTAAGGTGGCAAGGGTGAGACTTTCTAATGGAAAAGTTGTGAATGCTTATATTCCTGGAGAAGGACATAACTTGCAGGAACACTCTATGGTGTTAATTCGTGGTGGAAGGGTAAAAGACCTTCCTGGAGTACGTTATCACATTGTAAGAGGTGCTATTGACACTTCTGGTGTGGAAGATCGTAAGCAAAGACGCTCAAAATATGGTACAAAGAAACCTAAGAAATAAAAGCGTAGTTTATTAAATTGATTTATTAAGCACAATGAATTAAAATATAATGAGAAAAGGAAGACCAAAGAAAAGAATAATTGCTCCGGATACTCGATACAATGAAGTTATAGTTACAAAATTTGTAAATAACTTGATGTTAAAGGGGAAGAAAAATGTAGCTTATAAGATTTTTTATAAAGCGATTGACAGGGTATCTGACAAGTTAGGTGAAAATGGATTGGAAGTGTGGAAAAAAGCACTTGCTAACGTTACACCTGCAGTAGAGGTAAAAAGTCGAAGAATTGGAGGGGCAAACTTTCAAATTCCAACAGAAATTCGTCCGGATCGTAAGCAGTCTATAGCAATGAAGAATATGATTAAGTATGCTAGAGCTCGTCACGAGAAGACAATGGAAGAAAGATTAGCTGCAGAAGTTATGGCGGCTTATAAAGAAGAGGGAGGCGCTTTTAAACGTAAAGAAGAAACTCATCGTATGGCGGAAGCTAATAAAGCGTTCTCGCACTTTAGATTTTAAGAAACACAAATAGAATTATTTTTTAACCAATGAAGAAAAGACTTGAGCATACAAGAAACATAGGTATCATGGCACACATTGATGCCGGTAAAACCACAACTACTGAGCGTATATTGTATTATACCGGTATTAGTCATAAAATAGGGGAGACCCATGACGGTGGTGCTACTATGGATTGGATGGAGCAAGAGCAGGAGAGAGGGATTACAATAACCTCTGCTGCTACAACTGTGTTTTGGAGTCTAAGTGCAGATAAGAATAAAAAATATAAAATTAATATTATAGATACACCCGGTCACGTTGATTTCACGGTAGAGGTTGAAAGATCGTTAAGGGTTTTAGATGGTGCTGTAGCTGTATTCTGTGCGGTTGGCGGTGTTGAGCCTCAATCAGAGACAGTATGGAGACAGGCCGATAAATATAAAGTACCTCGTATTGGTTTTGTAAATAAAATGGATAGGACAGGTGCTGATTTCTTTTCAGTAGTTGAACAAATTAAAGAAAAGTTAGGCGCAAATCCTTTACCACTTCAAATTCCGATAGGACAAGAAGATGAATTCAGAGGCGTTGTGGATTTGATTCATAACAAAGCTTATGAATGGGATGAGGCTTCTCAAGGAATGAAAATTGTTGAAGTTCCTATTCCGGAAGATTTAAAGGAAGATGTAGAATATCACAGAGCTCATTTGATAGAGACTGTGGCGGAAGAAAGTGAAGAGTTGTTGGAGAAGTTCATGGAAGATGATACTTCAATTTCGTATGAAGAAATTTATGAGGCAATTAGAAAAGCTGTTATTGAGATGCGCATTACCCCGATTATGTGTGGTTCTGCTTTCAAGAATAAGGGTGTTCAAATGTTGCTAGATGCAATTATTCATTATTTACCAAGTCCGCTTGATATTGAGAAAACAGAAGCTGTGAAGGTTGATTCAGATGAAACAGTTGATATTCATCCGACTGATACAGATAAATTTACAGCGTTAGCCTTTAAAATTGCAACAGATCCTTTTGTAGGTCGTTTAGCGTTTATCAGAGTATATTCCGGTGCGTTAGAGTCCGGTTCTTATGTGTATAATGCAAGTACAGGTAAGAAAGAGAGGATAAGTCGTATCATGCAGATGCATGCCAACAAAAGAAATCCATTAGATAAAATTGAAGCCGGAGACATTGGAGCAGTAATTGGTTTTAAAACGATACATACAGGAGATACGCTTTGTGAGCAAGATTTTCAGGTATTGTTAGAGTCAATGACATTCCCAAATCCGGTAATCAGTATTGCTATTGAGCCAAAAACAAAGAAAGATGTAGATAAGTTAGGAAATGCACTTTCAAGATTGGCCGAAGAGGATCCTACTTTTAAAGTAAGTACGGATGAAAATACAGGACAAACCATTATCAGTGGTATGGGTGAGTTGCACTTAGATGTGTTAGTTGACAGATTGAAAAGAGAGTTTTCTGTAGAGTGTAACCAAGGTGCTCCACAGGTTTCTTATCGCGAATCTATTGCTTCTGAAGTAGAGCATAAAGAAGTGTATAAGAAACAAACGGGAGGTAGAGGTAAATTTGCAGATATCCAATTTATAATGGGACCTGCTGACGACCCTGATTTCGAAGGTTTACAGTTTGTGAATCAGATTAAAGGAGGAGCAATACCAAAAGAGTATATTCCTTCTGTTGAAAAAGGTTTTAAGGAAGCAATGAAAAACGGAACCTTAGCCGGTTATGAAGTAAGAAGTTTAAAAGTTACTTTAATTGACGGTTCTTATCATGATGTGGATTCTGATCAATTATCTTTTGAAATAGTAGCACGCTTAGCCTTTAAGAATGCTTCTAAGAAAGTGAAGAGAGAATTATTAGAGCCGATTATGAAGATAGAGGTTGTTACTCCGGATGATTATTTGGGTGATGTTACGGGTGACTTGAACAAGCGAAGAGCTATTTTAGAGGGTGTTGCTTCTAAGAATGGAGGTGTTCAGGTGGTTAATGCCAAGGTGCCATTATCAGAAATGTTTGGTTATGTAACCTCTTTGAGAACCATTACTTCAGGAAGAGCTTCTTCAAGCATGGAGTTTGACTCTTATAGCGAAGCACCACAGAGTGTAAGAAAAGAAGTGATAGAACAATCAGGATACGATATAAATTAAGAATAATTTTTTAAAATAAAATACAGTGAGTCAAAGGATTAGAATTAAATTAAAATCATATGATCATAACTTGGTTGATAAGTCAGCTCAGAAGATCGTAAAAACTGTAAAAACAACAGGAGCGATAGTTAATGGTCCTATACCATTACCTACAAAGAAGCGTATTTATACTGTTTTGCGTTCTACATTTGTGAACAAAAAATCAAGAGAACAATTTGAGTTATCTTCTTACAAGCGATTGCTTGATATTTATAGCTCAACATCAAAAACAATTGACGCCCTTATGAAGTTAGAACTTCCAAGTGGTGTTGAAGTAGAAATTAAAGTATAATTACAGGATATTAATTTGTAGTTAGACAAAAAATTAAAGTACAATGTCAGGAATTATAGGAAAAAAAATAGGAATGACCAGCATATTTGATGACAAAGGAGTTCAAATTCCTTGTACCGTTATCGAAGCGGGTCCTTGTGTCGTAACACAAGTAAAAACGGTAGAAACAGATGGGTATTCTGCTGTTCAGCTTGCTTACGAAGATAAGAAAGAGAAGAACACGCCTGCTGCAATGAAAGGACATTTTAATAAAGCTGGAGTAAGCCCAAAGCATGTATTAAGAGAATTTACACGTTTTGAGAATCAGAAAAGTGTAGGAGAGATTGTAGATGTCTCAGTTTTTGAAGAGGGAGAGTTTGTTGATATTGTGGGGACTTCAAAAGGAAAAGGATTCCAAGGAGTTGTAAAGCGTCATAACTTTAGAGGTGTGAATGATGCAACACACGGACAGAAAGACAGACAAAGAGCTCCGGGTTCAGTAGGTGCTTCCTCATACCCTTCACGTGTGTTCAAAGGCATGAGAATGGCCGGAAGACACGGTGGTAAGCGCGTAAAAGTCTTAAATATCAAAGTGGTAAAAGTAAATAAAGAAAAAAATCTTTTAGTTGTAAAAGGTGCAATACCAGGAGCAACAGGATCACATATAATCGTAGAAAGATGGAAATAGAAGTATATAACGTACAAGGAGAAAAGACCGGGAAGCAAATTACGCTTAATGAAGAAGTTTTTGGTGTAGAACCAAATCATCACGCTATATATATGGCAGTTAAGCAATATCTTGCTAACCACAGACAAGGTACACATAGTACTAAAGAGAGAAATGCTGTTTCCGGTAGTACACGTAAGATTAAAAAACAAAAAGGTACAGGTACTGCAAGAGCAGGTTCTATAAAGTCTCCATTATTTCGTGGAGGAGGAACAGTTTTTGGACCACATCCACGCGATTACAGTTTCCGTCTGAATAAGAAACTGAAAAGATTAGCTAGCAAATCAGCTTTGTCAGCTAAACTTAAAGATGGAGAGTTAATTGTCTTGGAAGATTTTACTTTTGAGGAAAGAAAAACCAAAAACTTTGTAAGTCTTTTAAAGAAACTAGAATTGGAAGATAAGAAAACAACTTTTATCCTTCCGGAAGTTTCTGAAAATGTTTATTTCTCAAGTAGAAATATTCCTAACACAAAAGTAAGAAGAGCAGATACAATTAATACTTATGAATTGTTAGATAACAAAAAACTAGTATTATCGGAAGGCTCAGAAAATGACAGCAATCACTGAAAGAATGCCTAACAGATATGGCTTTATAGTGAATCGCAAAGCTAATAAGAAGCAGATAAAGATGGCTGTTGAACAGCTTTACGATGTTACTGTGGAGAGAGTTAATACAATGAATTATACAGGTAAAAACAGTGCACGCTACACCAAGAGTGGATTATTAAAAGGAAGAACAAGTGCTTTTAAGAAAGCAATTGTAACTTTAGTAGATGGTGAAACAATTGATTTTTACAGCAATATTTAGAATAAATGGCTTTAAAGAAATACAAACCGACGACACCTAGTCAGCGCTTTAAGATAATAAGTGCTTTTGATGATATAACAACAAATAAGCCTGAGAAAAGCTTATTAGCTCCTATCAAGAAAACCGGAGGAAGAAATAATACCGGAAAAATGACCATGCGTTATCGTGGAGGAGGACATAAAAGACGTTATAGAATAATAGATTTCAAAAGAAATAAATATAACGTTGAAGCAGAAGTAAAAACTGTAGAGTATGATCCTAACAGAACTGCACGTATTGCGTTAGTAGAATATACAGATGGTGAAAAGGCATATATCTTAGCCCCACACGGAATAAAAGTAGGGCAAAAAATTATGTCAGGAGAGAATGTTAAACCCGAAATAGGAAATACCCTCTATCTTAGAGATATTCCATTCGGAACTGTAATACATAATATTGAATTACAACCGGGGCAAGGAGGAAAAATGGCACGTAGTGCAGGCTCTTATGCTCAATTACAAACCCGCGAAGGAAAATATGCAACCATTAAGTTGCCTTCAGGTGAAACAAGAATGGTTTTACAAACTTGTATGGCTACAATAGGTATGGTGTCAAATATTGACCACGGTACAGAAGTATCCGGAAAAGCAGGACGTAGCAGATGGAAAGGTCGTAGACCAAGAACAAGACCGGTTGTGATGAACCCTGTAGATCACCCAATGGGTGGTGGTGAAGGACGTGCTTCAGGAGGATTACCTCGTTCAAGAAAAGGTATTCCTGCAAAAGGTTACAAAACCCGTAATAAGAAGAAGCACTCAAACAAATATATTGTTGAGAGAAAAAAGAAAAATAAATAAATAACATATAAATTATGAGTCGTTCACTAAAAAAAGGACCTTACATTTTTTACAAGCTGGAAAAGCGAGTGATTGAAATGCAGCAACAAAAAAGAAAAAGCGTGATAAAAACGTGGTCTAGAGCATCAATTATTTCACCAGACTTTGTAGGACTTACTATAGCCGTTCATAATGGAAACAAATTTATTCCTGTTTATGTAACTGAAAATATGGTTGGACACAAATTAGGAGAATTTGCTCCAACACGTACTTATAGAGGTCATTCAGGAAATAGAAAATAATTAGCGTAAATTAAAGAATCAAGATAATGGGATCGAGAAAACGTATAAAAGCAGAAGAGCGTAAGGAAGCAAAAAAGAGTATGTATTTTGCACGCCTTCGCAATTGCCCTACTTCGCCTCGAAAAATGAGATTAGTAGCTGATGCCATACGTGGTATGGAGGTAGATAAAGCGTTACATTTATTGAAACACTTACCACAAGCTGCGGCTAAATACATGTATAAACTTTTATTATCAGCTGTTTCTAACTGGGAACAGAAAAATGAAGGCCAAAGAATGGAAGAAGCAAATTTGTATGTGAAAGCTGTTATGGTTGATAGTGCGAGAATGTTAAAGCGTATTCAACCGGCACCTCAGGGAAGAGCACATCGTATAAGAAAACGTTCTAACCATGTAACTTTGGAGATTGGAAGTAGAAACAACGTAACAAATAAATAAATCAGATGGGACAAAAAACAAATCCGATAGGTTTAAGATTAGGTATTATTAAAGGATGGGACTCCAATTGGTATGGAGGACGTAAGTTTGAAAATATGCTTGTGGAGGATTTTAAAATCCGTCAGTATCTTAATGCAAGATTGGCTAAAGCCGGCATTTCAAAGATAATGATTGAGCGAACATTAAAACTTGTTACGGTAACTATTCATACATCTCGTCCGGGAATGATTATTGGTAAAGGCGGACAAGAAGTTGATAAGCTTAAAGAAGAGTTAAAAAAATTAACCGGTAAAGAGATACAAATTAATATCTCAGAGATAAGAAGACCAGAGCTGGATGCTCGTTTAGTAGCTAGTGCTATAGCTCGTCAGATAGAAGGTCGTGTATCTTTTAGACGTGCAGCAAAAATGGCGATACAATCTACCATGAGAATTGGAGCACAAGGAATCAAAGTACTTGTATCCGGAAGATTAGGTGGAGCGGAAATGGCGCGTTCAGAGATGTATAAAGATGGTAGAATACCTCTACATACACTTAGAGCTGATATTGATTATGCAGCAGATGAAGCACATACTACTTATGGACGTATAGGTGTAAAAGTGTGGATATGTAATGGCGAAATCTATGGTAAACCAGAATTAGTTCCTACGGGAGATAGTAAACCTAAAGATGGAGGTCGTAGAAGACAAGGCGGTCGCAGACCAAGTAGACCAAGAAATAGAAGATAAAAAAGAGATAAAAATCTAAATAAAAGGTAATATAATCATGTTACAACCAAGGAAAACAAAACATAGAAAGCAGCAGAAAGGGAGAATGAAAGGTAATGCCCAAAGAGGACATACCATTGCGCATGGAAGTTTTGGACTTAAAGCGCTTGAATCCGCTTGGATTACCGGTAGACAGATAGAAGCAGCACGTCAGAGTATGACTCGTCGTATGAAACGTGAAGGGAGAATTTGGATACGAATCTTCCCAGACAAACCAATATCTAAGAAGCCCGCAGAAGTAAGGATGGGTAAAGGTAAAGGTGCACCGGAAATGTTTGTAGCACCAGTTACTCCGGGACGTATTTTGTTCGAGGTTGCTGATGTGCCAATGGCACTGGCTAAAGAAGCATTACGTTTAGCTGCACAAAAATTACCTATAGGGGTAAAGTTTGTTGTAAGACACGATTATTCAGAATAGAATAAGAATATACAAGTATGAAACAGCAAGTAATTAGAGAATTAACAAATGAAGAGTTAAGCGAGAAGTTAGAAGAACAAACGCTCGCTCTTACTAAAATGAAGATAAACCATGCGGTATCTCCGCTTGAGAATCCGAATTTGATTAAACAAGCGCGTAAAGACATCGCTCGTTTAAAAACTGAAATTAGAAGAAGACAATTAGAGAATAATAAATAATAAGACAATCCGAAGATGGAAAGAAATATACGGAAAGAAAGAATAGGACTAGTTGTCAGTAACAAAATGGACAAGACAATTGTTGTTGAGGTTACTCGAAATGTCAAGCATAA
>PDWI01004767.1_pt1 | contig 18674 bp, 6 predicted proteins | sample 1430891 | NCBI WGS metagenome assembly PDWI01 (sample SAMN01162508, study PRJNA174530) | Oral metagenome, whole genome shotgun sequencing project. | biome: Marine environment; feature: Marine mammal; material: Swab sample of the gingival sulcus; isolation source: swab sample of gingival sulcus...
GTCGATTCCCCGGCCCGCATCTAAACAAAATTTTGGGATCTGGGTGGTTTTACCGGAGCCGGTTTCACCGGAAATAATAATGACCTGATGTGCCGTGATCGCCGCAACAATCTCCTCTTTTTTGGCCATGATGGGGAGATTGGCCCCTGGATATGCGGTGGCAGGGCGGTGCTGTTGTCGCCAGATGCGTTTTTCAGCGGAGGCTTCGATCTCCTTTTCGATCTTTGCCAGATGCGCCGGTGTGGTGAGCTGATGCCCAGAGCCGGGCTTTCGGTGCGTGATACGGTTGATTTTTCGTCTCAGAATGTGGCGGTCTGCACCGCAAACAGTTGACAGATTGGCTCGTGCCTTACGAATTTTCTGATTGATGGCCGTTTTAGGAAAGTCTGCCCCCACCGTTTTTAATCTTCTCCAATTGTGTGTCGGGTATTCCCAGAAAATAGAGCAGCCCGGAGATGTTATCGCAATTGAGCATGCCGTCGCTGTACTCTTTCAATGTCTCTTTGGGGTTAAAGGCTATGGCCAGGCCTGCATTTTGGAGCATGAAGCGGTCATTGGCCCCATCTCCCACCGCCACGATTTGATCTTTGGAGATATTTTCCATTTCAGCAATCTGACCCAAAATATCCCCCTTGGATTGGGCGTCAATGATTTTTCCCCTGATCTCGCCGGTGACGACACCGTTTTTGATCTCCAGCTCATTGGCAAAAACATAATCGAGGTGCAGCCGTTTTTTCAGGTAATCGGTAAAAAAGGAAAAGCCCCCCGAAATAACCGCGATTTTAAATCCCATGGAATGCAATGTGGCGATGAGGTCTTCGGCGCCGGGTGTAAGATGGACCGTGTCGAAGATCGACTTAAGCTGGGCTTCGGTAATGCCTTTTAACAGGCGGATACGTTCTTGAATCGCCTGGGTAAAATCCATATCACCATTCATGGCTTTGGCCGTGACAGCCCTGACGCATTCACCGACGCCGGCGATTTTAGCCATTTCGTCAATCACTTCTCCCTGGATGAGCGTGCTGTCGCAGTCAAACACCACCACCCGTTTGGGTTTATTGAACATATCGTCCTTTTTTAGGGAGACGTTCAGACCGGTATGGTCGGAAAAGGCGTAATAGGCCTTGCGAAACAGGGTCACGCTCTCAAGGTCGGATACGTCCAGGGAGAGTTCCATGGCGATATAATTTCCACGGGCGATCATTTTAATCGACTCAATATTGACTTGATTTTGGGCGCAGATCTCGGCCACCGAGGCGACAATACCGGGCCGGTCTTGTCCCATCACGGTTAAAATCATCGGTTTCTTGTTGGGGTTTCGGCGGCCGGCCTCATAAGGCTCCACACGCAACCCTAGCTCAAACCTGGATTTAATTGGCGCCAGTTCGGCCATCATTTCGGCCTGGGAAATATTAGATGTACTTAAATCGACCACGATGAACATGGAGAAATGGCCTCGCACGGACCGGGCGTCGATATCCACAATATTGACCTGCAGACCGGCCAGGATCTGCGATATGCGATGTACCAGGCCGGGTTGATCCTTGGCGACGGCTGAAATCACGAATAATGAACTCATTTTTGCTCCGGATATTCCTGATATATTAAAAAAGCGCCAATCATGGCGCTTTTAATTGCTATCATAGATATTTTTCTTTGTATACCGCTATCCCATCACCACCTCAGCCGGCTCGTCTAATATCTCCCGGATCGATTCCGATAATTGTTTAATCAACAGTGGCTTGGATAGGAACGTCCGAATGCCCGTCAATTCAATTTTTTCTTTAGGGAGCTCTTCCATCAGGCCAGAATATAAAATGATGGGAATATCGGGGCGGACCTTAAGCAGTTCTTTGCTAAGTTCCGTTCCGGTAAGTTTGGGCATGGTTTGATCGGTAATCACCAGATCAAACTGGTCTGGGTTTTGCTTGAATATTTTCAAGGCTTCTTGGCTATCGGTTTCAATATGAACGCTATATCCGATGCGCTGCAAGCCTTCCTCGGCTAAGTTGACCAGGGCTTTTTCATCATCCACGAACATGATACGCTCCTTGCCCGGTAAGGCTTCCCTGGAGTCCTCCTCCTCACTTGCTGTTAGATTCCCTTTATATTTCGGAAGTAGAACTCTAAATTCGGTGCCTTCACCCACTTTGCTTTTCACTCGGATAGCGCCTCCGTAACTTTTGACAATCCCATGGACCATTGCCAAGCCCATACCGGTCCCCTTCCCAGGGGGCTTTGTGGTGAAAAAAGGTTCGTAGATTCTTTCAATAATCTCTTGTTCGATTCCTTCACCTGTATCGCTTACGGATAATTCTAAAAAGGAGCCCGGCATTACTTCCGGATAGCGATGGAAGTTGTTTTTATCAACCGTATAATCCCCCAGAGACACTGTTAGCACCCCGCCTTTGTTCATGGCCTGAGCGGCATTGGTACACAAATTCATGATGACCTGATGGATCTGGGTGGGGTCTGCTTCCACATAGCCGGATTCCTCTATCTCTTGTCGAAATTCAATAGTGGACGGCAAGGAGGCTCGTAACATTTTAAGGGCCTCTTTTAGGAGAGTGTATAGCTGAATCGGTCTGACTTCATGATCGGTCTGGCGGCTAAAGGCCAGAATTTGTCTGACCAAATCTTTTGCCCGTTTGGTTGAAGCGATCACCCGTTCGAGGTTTTGATGAATAGATGTTTCCGGAGGTGCTTGCAGTGATGCGAGTTCCGTGTACCCCATGATGGCTGCCAGAATATTGTTAAAGTCATGGGCGATTCCCCCAGCCAAGGTTCCCATTGCCTCCAATTTCTGGGCTTGACGAAGCTCTTTTTCCATTTGAATCTCATGGGTCATGTCCCGCGATACAGAGACGAAGCTGGTGATCTTGCCTTTCTCGTCTTTAATGGGGGAAATGGTCAACTCCAGTTCACGGATAGTTCCATCTTTTCGCCGATTAGTCATGTGCCCACTCCAGGTGTTACCGGAGTAGATGGTGCGGTCCAGCGTATCGAAAAAGGTTTGGTCCTCTTTACCGCTATGAAAAATATCCGTCTTTTGTCCGATGAGCTCTTCGGGTTTGTAGCCGTATATTTCCTCACAACCCGGATTGGCGTAGCTAATGATGTTGTCTAGATCGACCGTCATTATCCCTTCAGCGGTTTGTTCCATTGCCGTCGCCAAATGGAGTGATTTTTTTTCGGCTTTTATACGGAAACTCACCTCCTTTTTCAAGTTCTCATAGAGAAGGGCATTTTCAAGGGAAATGGCGGCCTGGGCCAGCAGAATATTCATTACTTTAATTCGTTCCTTGGTAAACACATGGCTCGCCAGTTTATTCTCCAGATATAGCACCCCAATGACTCTCTCTTTTTGCAAAAGCGGCATGCATAAAACTGATTTGGGTCGACTTTCGATAGCAGATTGAGTGCTGAAGAATTGATCATTCTCATTGACATTCTGAATGACCATGGGTTCTTTAGTGTGCTCGACATACCGAATTATATTGGTGGGCAGGCCTTCACTTTTCTCCAGTGGTATGGAATGATGGGCCTTAATCTCATCGGAATTGGCCATGGCAGTGGCTTCAATCCACAGTTCACCCTCTTTCTTAAGGATCAGATAACCTCTTTCGGCACCGGCATTTTCGATAATGATCCGCATCAGTTGGCCCAGTAGCTTGTCCAAAACAATCTCTCTGGAAATGGCCCGATTCGCTTCCATTATCGCCGCCATGTCCAGATCTTTTTCAATTAATGACAGACCTTTGTCAGAGTTAACCGCGGCTGCTGGCTCCTTTATTTGACCATTCGCATGGCGGTCGACTATTAAAAACGAAAACTCTTTGTCGATGGCACGAACTTTGGCCACGGCGCCCCACTTTTCAAATGCAGCACGGGCCTCGAGCATCGTATCCGCGGCCAGTTGGTTCTCCCCACGATCTGCATAAAAAATAGCGGTTCGTTCAAGAATCAGGGCTTCATCATTTTGGTAACCGTAGCGTTGCGAAAGTTCCAGCGCCTTGTGATAGTACTTCTCCGCATCAATTTGCTGCCCGGTGACGGCTAGGCGTTCGGCCTTTACAAGGTCGTATCTATGCTGGTGATTCATCGGGGCATGTTGCGCCCAACGTCTCAATTTTTTTTGGTTAGCAGCAACTTGATTAATAGTTTTGTTTTTATCGTAGGCCTTCATTTCGGGATAGAGCGCAAGCCGGGTTAACGAGTCGTAAAAATAAAAGAGGGCGGTGTTGAACATGCCCATCATACCACCCAGATATTCTTCAGTCAGGGAAGCATAGTAACTTGCTTTTTTGTAGTTACCGAAAAGAAAGTTCAGATATAACTTATTCAGATATATAGTAGATAATGTGGTTTTATCGTTAGCCTCTTTATGTGCTCGTAATTGCTCATCTTCTTTATAATATGGACCAGACAATAAAAGGGGGTCGCTGTTCTCACCAAGAAGATTCGCAATAAGCTGACGATACACATTGAGATAAATGAATGTAAACTCATGTTTTAACCGACCGACGGCTTTACCATACTTGGCCATTAGGCTCTCTACTTCAGATAAATCAACACCCGCAATAAAGGAGTGAACACAAAAAAACGCTGCGCTATAACCACCGTACTCAAAATCGCCGCATTCCAGTCCTTTTTTATATGCATCCTTCAGTGGCGATAATGTTTCGCGGATGTGAATTTTCCAGTGATTGACAAAGGAATTGACCAACTGTCCGGCTTGAGATGCCAGCTCATGCAAGTTATCTTTTTTAATTAAATTCAGGGATAGTTCCCCAAATTGGTACCCACTATCTATGTCGCCCATAAATCCGCAAAGAATTAAACCATAGACCGCATACAAAATGGCAGATTCAGGCGCATTGCCATATTTACTCGAAAGCCGAACACCTTCAAATGTCGAAACCGCCAGCAAGTCCTGGTTGGAGAAGTAAGCCGCCGAACCAACGCTGTTCAGTATCTGCATTGCGGCTAGCTTTGTCGGGTTAGACATTTTTTTTATGTGAGCCAAGTCTTCAATGTTTTTCCAGGCCAAGCAGGATTTAGTGGCCAAATATGACCTGAGCAAACGCCATTTACTTGTTTTATCAGATAATTGTACATTTAGATCGCGGGCGACACCAATTGCAATGGAGGTCGCTTGATCTATCTGATAACGCGCAATATAAGAATTGATAATCGTTTCATAAGTGTTTGTCTTTTCGAGTAATGAACGGGCCGATTCCAACACTACGTTTGCAAGGCGATCCATCTCATCATAATAGCCGCAAAGATAGGCCGCCTCAGTCGCCTTCTCGTAAAGGAGCTTGGTTATATCATAATTGTCTTTCCAGCCATCTTTGCCAAGTATTTGAATGCCATGTTTAAAATAATTATAGGCTGGGTGAAAGGCCACCGATGTCCTGGCGTTTATGCCAGCATCAAGATTTAGCCGACATAACGTATCTCTATCCAGGACAAGAAGGCTTTGATCACCACCCAGGTTAAGATGATTTGTAATTGTAAAGAGACGATCTTTTTTTTGGGAATCGGATGAATTCTGGAACAGTGACAAACCGATGTGGGCATGACAATGCGGTTTTTTATCCGGCGCCATTGACGCATATATCGTTTGCTGGATACGATCATGCGCAAATCGATAACGGCCGGGGGTATATATTTGCTCAGGGGGCTCACTGTTTTTTGCATGATGAAAAAAAGTGTTCAGTGGCATGAGAATCCCTTCGGTCACCGCTTCCCTTAACATAAGTCCTATCTCAGCTGATGGTAACTTAGAAATAGTGGAAATCTCGGTTAAGTCGAATTCCACGCCAATACAGGAAGCCCACTCAAGAAGATTCCGGGTTTTCTCACTTAGACCCTGAATTTTTTGAACCACTAGATCGACAACATTATCGGTAATTTCCAATTGGTTGATCCTGGGAATACTCCACTGCCACTGAGCGCGGTTCGAATCAAAGGATAACAGATTTTCACTCCGCAACGTTTTTAAAAACATTTCGACAAAGAAAGGATTTCCATCTGTTTTTTGAAGCGTTAGGGCCCCTAAATCGCTGGCATGGTATATGTCGGTGCCAAAAGAATCGGCAATTAGCGAGGTTACCGCCTCAAGCCCCAATGAACCGAGCTGAAGCTGAGTTATTCGTACTTTTTTATTTTTTAAACTATCCAGTACGATGTGGATGGGATGGCCTGAGGCTAATTCCTCATCTCGGCAGGTACTTATCCCCAAAAAATAGTCTAAGCCATCATCGGCCAGCATGGTCTCAATCAGCTGAATCGAAGAGGTGTCGGCCCATTGAATATCATCTATGAAAAAAATTAACGGGTGGGAGGGACCACTGAGGGCGCGAATGAAGTTTTGAAAAACCAGGTTGAGTCGATTCTGGGCTTCCAGCGGCCCTAAACTTGGAATCGCTGGCTGAGGGCCTAAAATGAATTCGATCTCGGGAATGATATCGGCAATGACGCAACCGTTTCGTCCGAGTGCGCTTCCCAGCTTTTGGCGCCATTTTTCAAGCGCCTCATCGCTTTCCGACAGGATCTGCCGGATTACATCTTTGAGGCCCTGGACAATGGCGCTATAGGGAATATCCCGATGAAATTGATCGAACTTACCAAAACCAAGGTAAACCGTCACTTCCGCATTTATGGCGGCGATCCGTTGCAAGACCTCATTTACCAGGGCCGTCTTACCGATACCAGGACCCCCTGTTACCAATACTTGCTCAAGCCCCCCCTTGCGGGCCCTTGCGAAGGCTTGCATTAGAATATCGATTTCATCATCGCGGCCATATATCTTACTCGACATTCTAAACTGCTCACTCATATCATGTTGTTGCAGGCTAAATGGGCCGATGTGTCCCCTCTTTTTGTATTGATCCCGGCACCAGCGAAGATCATGCTTAAGGCCCGCAGCGCATCGGTAGCGGTCTTGGGCCTCTTTGGATAGTAATTTCATGATGATATTCGATAAAGAGGCGGGGACCAGAGGGTTTACTTGGCTGGGTGAGGTTGGTATGACGGCAATATGGGAATGAATTAATTCGATAAGGCTGTTGGATTCAAAAACCCGTTTACCACAAAAAAGCTCGTAAAGTGTTGCGCCCAGAGAGTACAGATCCGACTGGTATTCCAGAGCGCGGTTCATTTTTCCGGTCTGCTCGGGGGCGAGATAGGCCATTGTCTGTAATGTCGCTTCGGCATTGTTGGAATAAATTTGCCCGGCAATTAACTCGGTCGCCATTTCAAAGTTAATCAATTGAGCGCGGCTGGTTTTTGGGTGATAAAGAATGTTGGCGGGATTTACTCGCCTGTGAATAAACCCGGCACGGTGAACCTGATCTATCGCCCCTGTGATCTCAACGGCGATAGCCAGACGTTCGGCCATGGAGAACGTCCGGTTGACCGACAGATTGCTTAGCAATTCACCGCCGATATCCTCATATACCAAAACTGGCCCATCATCGCTTTTGACTAAGTCCAGGGCCCGAACAATGCCGTCCCCCTTAAGAGATTGCAAAATGGCAAATTCATGCTGATACAGTTCGGATACTCGCGGTGAAGGATCGTCAAGGTTTGGTATTTTGAGCAATACAGACTGATCGTCTGTTTTGCGAAATCCTTGAAAAATCAAGTAGTTTTTACATTTATAAATCTGTTTTCCGGTTTGATAGCCTGGAATTTTCATCATGGATTTCAACGTACTTATCTCTCCAATGTTCAGTTTATTTGATCCGCTGAACGGTAAACGATTTGCTGGGTAATGTTGACTGGGAATAGCTGCTCACAAAATAGCCTTCATCTATTCTTTTTTCAAAATCTTCTGCAAATTTTGACCAGTAATGTGTTTTTTCCATTAGTTTTCCTATACTTACATAGTATGGAAGGGCTTTAAAAAAGGCCGCCAACCAATTATATATTCGCAAGTTCAATGCCATATCGTGCGTTTCGAAAATAACTTTATAACAATTTTTATATAACACCTTTTACCCTAAATTACAAATAGTTGCTGTGTTTATTTTAATAATCGACAGGAAAAAGGCGAAGATTGAAGGGGCTCAAAAAAATAACATCAGGATAACATGTAACTGCAGTTACCGTTCTTGAATTCATCGGAGGGCTTGGTGCGCCTGTCGAAGCGGGTCAAGTTAATTACTTGACAAACGCTTTATTTTTATGTAAAATAAAAAAAGTATTTTCTAGAATTCCAGTCAAGTTTGCCAAGGAGATCACCCTAACGAAAGCAGTCATCCATGGAAAATAAATCAGGTTGTCCGATTGCGGTTATTGGTTTGGCCTGTTGGTATCCAGGTGCACACAACCCCGGCGAGTTATGGGAAAACATCCTTTCCCGCAAGCGCCAGTTTCGGCGCATGTTGGACCAGCGAACACCGCTGGGGGATTATTATCATGAAGATCCAAAAAAGCCGGATAAAACCTACCTGAAAAGAGCCGCTCTGGTCGATGGGTTTGAATTCGACTGGAAAAATCGGCGAATCCCCTTTTCCACCTTCCAATCAACCGATATTGCTCACTGGCTGGCCCTGGAAGTATCCATGGCCGCCCTGGAAGACGCCGGTTTTTCACCTGCGACCACTAATGGCCACAATACCGGCGTGATTGTCGGCAACACCCTAACCGGCGAGTATACCCGAGCCAGTACCATGCGCCTGCGCTGGCCGTTTGTCAAACGATCGTTACATGCGGCTTGCGCAGCCGAAGGGCTTCAAGAAGACATGGTGGCCAAGCTCGAGCACAGCCTGGAGAAATACTACAAGTCCAATTTTCCGGCAGTAGATGAAGACACTTTGGCCGGGGGGCTGTCCAATACAATCGCCGGACGTATTTGCAATTACCTGAACCTGGGTGGGGGGGGGTATACGGTGGACGGGGCATGTTCTTCGTCTTTACTTGCCATCGCCACGGCCGCCAATGGTCTGATGAACAAAGATCTGGATCTTGCCTTGGCCGGAGGCGTCGATATCAGTCTGGACCCGTTTGAAATTGTCGGCTTTGCCAAAGCCGGCGCTCTAACCGCTGATGAGATGCGCGTTTACGATCGCCGCGGCACCGGTTTTCTCCCAGGGGAAGGCTGTGGTTTTGTGGTTCTCAAGCGATTGGCGGATGCTCGCCGGGATGATAATTATATTTACGCCATATTGCACGGCTGGGGCATCTCCTCCGATGGCCAGGGGACCGGCATTACCGCTCCCAACCCTGAAGGGCAGGCCCGGGCAATCAAGCGGGCATATACCCGGGCGCCATTTAATCCCAATCAATTGGATTTCATCGAAGGGCACGGTACCGGTACGGCGGTTGGCGATCGGGTCGAGTTAGATGGGATTTCCCGGTCAATCGACAGCTTTCCGGCGTCCGCACATGATCCGGAACGTTTCTGTGGGGTCACCTCCTTGAAGTCGATTATCGGTCACACCAAGGCCGCTGCCGGTGTCGGTGCTTTTATCAAGGCCGTTATGGCCGTCAATCGTCGGGTGTTGCCACCCACGGCTGCCTGCCGCGATCCCCATCCAATTTTTAAAACCGATGCCAAGGCCATCTATCCTATTTTGACGGGAAAAATCGTCTCTCCTGATGAAACCTTGAGAGCGGGTGTGTCTGCCATGGGATTTGGCGGAATCAATTGTCATGTCTGTGTGGAGTCCGCTGATTCACCCGCACCCAAACTAAACCCATCTGTTGAGGAGCGCGCTTTACTGGTCTCTCACCAGGAAACCGAGCTGTTTGTTTTCAGTGGCCAGTCGGTAAAAGACCTGATTGCGCGAATCAATCACCTTTCGGCTGAAATCCCTGATATCAGTCTCGCCGAAATGGCCGACCTGGCCTTCGATCTAACACAAAAATTAGACAATGCGGATGGCTTCCGAGCCGCCGTCGTGGCCAATGATCCTGACCAATTGACTCAGCGGTTGAATCGATTGCTGGACATTCTCCATACAACCCCCTTGGATCTGAGCAAGCCCTACAATGATGCTAAAAATCAAATCTGGATAGGTCAACGAACAACGGCGCCGCGTATTGGGTTCTTGTTTCCGGGCCAGGGTGCTCAAAAACTGAACATGGCTCATCGTCTGGTTGCCCAATATGATTGGGCCCGGGATATGCTGGCCCAGGGAGATCGACTGTTAACCGAGGATGGCTTTAAAGCCATCGGGCCAATTGTTTACCGCAATCTGGATCAGGTCTATGCCTCGAACCTTTCCAAGCGCTGGGGGCGCGATTTAGAGCAAACCGAACATGCCCAGCCGGCTATTTGCATGGCATCGCTACTTTGGCTCAAATGGTTGGAAAAAGTGGGTGTCCGGCCAACGGCTGTCGGCGGCCACAGCCTTGGTGAGCTCACCGCTTTTCATGCCGCCGGGGTCTATGACGCCGACTCACTGATCCGTTTTGCCGGATTCAGAGGGCGGGTCTATTCGCATCAAGCGAAAGAAGATGGCGGGATGATTGGGCTGCGGTGTTTCAAGAACGAGGCCGAAAAACTACTTGAACAGGTAACCCACTACGCTGTTTTTGCCAATATCAACTCTCCGGCGCAAGTGGTGTTGGCTGGAAAAAACGAAGCCATGGAGCAGATTGCGAAGCTTGCGGCCAGTGCCGGCATTCCAGCTTTTCGATTGGCCGTCTCCGGGGCTTTTCATACAAAATTAGTTGATGGCGCCGCCAACGAAATCAAAAAAGAGACCATTTTGCCCCCTGTAGTAGAAAAACTTCGCTGTAAACTATATAGCAGTATGGATGGCGGAGAGATCAATCCTGGACAAAACCTGAAGGACTATTTCAGTCAGCAGGTTTTGGCACCAGTTGATTTCATTTCCCTGGTTGAGGCCATGAGAAGGACCTGTGATCTCTTTATCGAAGTGGGGCCTGGCCGAGCACTTACCGGGATGGTCAATGATATTCAAGGCGATGTCGGCCTGCCTTGCCTGCCCGTGGAGTCAGTGCCGGGTCGGGACCGGGACACCAGTCAGCTATTGGCCGCCCTATTCGCATATGGCACCGATATAAATTGGGAAACGGTCTATGGCGCCCGCCTCGTTCGCCCGTTTATTCCGCCTTCAAAACGACTTTTCTTCGAAAACCCCTGCGAGCGACCGTTCGATTCGGCTGCTTCGTTAAAGCCCCTGCATAGTACGCCCCTGCCTGAATCATTGGAAACCCTCTTTGCTGGTCTGGGCGATATTTCCAAAGAAAAAATTGAGAGCTATATGAAAGCCCGGGGTGCTTTTATTGCACGTATTATCGAGGCGGATATGGCTTTCTCATCACCCTCGACCCAATGGGTTCCGGCCGCGAAGACAGATGCGCCGGATAAGGTCGCCGCCCCTCCGTCCCTCCCAGGCCAAGATCAACAAGATCAATTGGCCTCGGATGAAACGGTTGACACCGTTTTATACAACACCATCGAATCCATTACCGGGTTTTCCAAGGACACGTTAACACCGGACATGCGGCTTTTGGATGACTTGAATCTTGACTCAATTAAAACTGGCGATCTGCTGGCCCGAGTCGCCAGGGCGATTGGTATCGCCGGTGAGATTGCCCCCCTCGATTCTGCCAATTTTACCCTCGGTGAAATTGTTCAGAAACTGACCCTGATCAAGGCTAAGAAGTCAAAACCAACGGAATCGGAAAAGCCGGATATTCTGCAGGTAATATTGGACCAGGTTGCAAAGCTGACAGGTGAGGCGTTTTCCGAGATTAATGCGGATGCCATCGTCAGGCAGGATCTGAATATTGGCAAAGACCAGCTTAAAGAGATCTTGCCACGTTTGTCCAATCTTTTAAAGATCGATATTCATGTTGATCTAGATCCCCTTTTAGAACGAACGCTGCGTCAAATTGCATCCATTTTGGAGAGAATTTATGATGGGCAGCAAAAAAAGCCATCGCCCCCCTATGAAAGTCATCGCTCCCCCTGGGTTCGGGAATTTCATCTGGCGATGACGCCTGAAGAGCCATCTCCGCTGGCAAAAAAGAGTGAACGGCGGGAAGATGACTGGCGGTATGCAACGGCGCTTGTTCTGTCCGATAGTCCCGAAGACAAATTAGCGAAGACGCTCGGCAAAAAGTTGTCTGAGTTGGGGGCTCAGGTCGAGGTAAGCACACACAAAGCGGCCCTGGAGAAAAACCTGATCGGGCAGAGCGATTATTCCCATTTTTTTAACATTCTTCCCATGCAAAGAGAAAACGATGCTCTCTACCAAAAGAAAGCGGAGGTTCGGGAAATTGTGACCCGGCTGGCAAGTGTCGCCGCCGTCGCTTCAGCGGCGCTTGCCCCCCGGCGTCGGAATACCGTCGCCTATCTTCAATTTGGGGGTGGAAATTTTGGGGGCCACCCACAAGAGGCGTTTTTAGATCATTGTGGCGCCACGGCTTTGGCGGCGACCATTCATCAGGAGCGATCAGATCTCCGTGTTCGGGTTCTCGACTTTTCGCCGGATCTTTCTGCCGATGAGATCGCAAAGAAAGCGATTGCCGAGATCGGTACCCCCGATGCGTTCGCCGCCGTTGGGTATAACACAGAGCGAACCCGACAGGTGAGATATCTGCGTTTGTTGGCGCCTGGAACGTATAAATCCCGTTCCTTCTCCTGGACCAAAGAAGATGTGATCCTGGTTACCGGCGGTGCCAAGGGCATAACCGCGGAGTGCGCCTTGGGGGTCGCCAAGGTATGTAAGGCCCGAGTTGCGCTTGTCGGCCGGTCACCACGCCCGGATCAGAGGCAGAATCAATCAGAAACCAATGAGATATCCATTACCTTAAAAAAGTATGCTGACCAAAATCTCACAGCCGAGTACTTCAGCTGTGACATAAGTGACCGGGAAGCCGTTAGCAGGTTGGTGCAGCAGGTAAGAAAGGAAATGGGACCCATCACGGGCGTCATCCATGGCGCTGGGCTGAATGTCCCTAAAGAGACAACGACGGTTTCTGTCGATGAGGCGATTGATGAGGTCAGCCCTAAACTGATGGGCGCATTGAATTTGATGGCGGCCTTGGACTCAGAACCACCAAAACTATTCGTCGGGCTTACCTCCATAATTGGTGTTACGGGAATGCGGGGAAACGCGTGGTACGGTTTCTCCAATGAAGCCTTGGATATCATTTTGCATCGATTTGAAGCCAACCATCCTGAAATGAGAACGCTATCAGTGGCATACAGTGTTTGGCGAGATGAGGGGATGGGGGCCCGTTTGGGTAGTGTCAATGTGCTCAAAGAGCAGGGGATATCTGCCATTCCTACTGAGGAAGGGGTTGATCGCTTTGTGCGCCTGTTCTTTTATGATCCTGGTGTCCATCAGGTAATCGTGGCAGCCCGTCTTGAGGGCTTGGATACCTGGAATTTCGAACCAACACCATCCATCGCGGATGCTAGGTTTCTGGAAAAATCGCTCCACAATACGCCGGGAGTTGAATCTGCCTTTCGGGTTCACTTAAGTTTGGAGAAAGATTTATACATCAAAGATCACGAATTTGAAGGATCTTATCTTTTCCCTGCTGTGTTTGGTTTGGAAGCGATGGCCCAGGCCGTGGCGCATGTGACCGGTATTCACGATTTTAGCCGGGTTCGTATAGAGAACATTCAGTTGACCCGCCCAATCACCATCGACCCCCAGGCCGGAACGGATATTCTAGTTTGGGCTGAAGTTGAAATACAGATAGCGGATTCAAAACTAACCATTGCCCGTGCTGGAATTTACCAGCCTGGTATCGGCGGCGACACTGATTCATTTTCTGCTACCTTTATTTTGGGCCTGCAAAAGAAGGCCCCTGAGTATCGCATAGATCTGCCCGCAAAACCAATGGATATTGATCCGGAAGCAGATCTTTACCGGGACACGTTATTTTTCCAGGGGCCCAAGTTTCAACGGGTCAAGACTATTTGGAATCTCGAATCTGATGGATACACTGCCAAGTCTACTTTTACTACTACGAAGATGAATGTAGATAAAGAATTCCCTAGTGCATTTTCGGGTTTTCGTAAAATGATGCTGGGTGACGCATTCTTCCGTGACTCATTGTTACAATCATCTGCCCTTTTAGTTCCACAAAAAACTTATTTACCAGTGGCAATCGATCGACTTGATATATATCCTGACAAAGCGTTCATGTCCAAGAAAGATGCTCAAGATATAGTGGCCAAAGTAGATCTCTTGAAGGAAGACGAAAATGAGATTAAAACCGCCGTTGTCGCATTGAACCCAGACGGAACCATTCTGGAACGTCTTGAGGGGTACCGGCTGCGTGTGGTCTCTCATCAGGATGAATATCCAACCGTGGCAGACCTTATCGATCCTGATAAGCGTGATAGCAATTTGATCCAAGATAGACTGAGGCATTTGGCTGATATCTTGAATGTCCAAGTCCCACATGCCAGGATTGCTTTTATGGCCGGGCTTCATAGCCTTCCAAAAAAGACAAGGCATCAACTAGAATTGCCGCATATCATAAAAACTGTCAGGGAGGCCCTTGAATCGTCTTCAGCGGCCAAGGAAGCGTTAGAAATATACTGGAATAAGTTCGGGAAACCTGTTGTAAGAGAAGGAAAAAAGCTGGATATCGAAGTATCTCTTTCGCATGATGATCGTTATTGTTTAATCACCTCAGGAAAAGGCGTGCAGGGTTGTGATATCGCGGAGGTAACATCAAGATCGCGCAGCCAATGGATAGAATTGTTGGGAAAGAAGTCCGATCCGCTTTTGGTATCTTTGCTAGAACATCAAGATGATCTCGACATCGCCGGTACTAGAATTTGGTGTTGCTTAGAAGCGGTTAAAAAGATAAACAACGATTCTGCTGGTGAGCTGAAGATAGACAAAGTAATTGATGATGCAATCGTATTTACGTCGAGCGATATAAATGATCGTAAAATAATCCTCACCTTTCCGATACGACTTACCCGAGGCAAAGAGCGGATGTTTGCACTTGCAGCTTCAAAGCCTCATAGCAAGAGCGAGAAGGTCTCGGATGATAGCCTAGTCGATGTTCCTTATAAGGGATACGAAGATATTTTCGATATTGCCAACTACCGACTTGTTGAAGGTGGCCCCCAGGGGCAATCCGTTTATATTCACAGAATACCTCTTGGATTTAAACCGAGCGCTCAGCTAGGACGAAAGGTTTATTTTTCGAACTATCTTTTTTGGGCGGGTGAGGTGCGAGAAGTATCAGCTTGGCCAGTTATAGGTGATATTGCCAGAGATTTCTCGTCGGGTAATTGGGGGGCGGTTACAAACAACACCTACCTGCGGGTCTTGGGGGAACCCACCACTGGAGACCAAATTGAGGTTCGAATGTGGACATCGGGAACAAGTGGGCCTATGAATTCAGTTACGGATCTCACTTATGACTTTCGTCAGATGATCCCGGGCGGAGGCTACAAAAGGGTCGCGTGGGTTGAGCAGCAGTCCACATGGGTAGAAATTCTTGAACATGGCGTCGTAAAACCAGCGTCATTTCTGGACTATTATGCAAGGTTTATGGATGAAATGTACCCCCGGTATAGTGCCCCGAATGTGTCTGACCCTTTACCAGAATCCCTGCAAAATTTGCATAATCTCAAAAATGAGCCGGTCGAGTATCAGGCAAAAACAGGGCCCAATGTTCGCCCGATTTTACACGAACAAAGTATCGAGACATCCCTGTGCGATAGTAATATCGTGGGGAATATTTACTTTGCCTTCTATTACACTTGGTTGGGCCATACTCGTGACAGATATTTTTTTGATGTCATCCCTGAGTACTATAAGGGGACTGGAGAGAATGGCGAGCTAATTTGCATAGAATGTCGCGTAAACCATTTACGTGAGGCCATGCCATTTGATCGTATCGCTGTTACCATGGCGCTTAAAAAACTGACCCGTACTCATATTGTTTTGTACTATGAATTTTTTCGGGAAGAAATAGACGGGAAAAAAACGAAACTTGCCTCTGGCGAACAAACCAACGTGTGGGTAAAGCGGGACGCCAATGGAAACCCCGAGGCAAGCCCATTTCCCAAACCGTTAATAAAAGCGATTAAACGGGCAATTGCCGATATGGGATAAGCCGCCCCCACTTGGACAATATTTTATTCGGCGTTTAGATTGACAACTACCCGTCCCTTCAATTTACCTTTTAGGATCTGCTCAATCTTTGCGTCGAGACCATCCAGCGTTGTCTCTGTCATCAGATCGTCGAGCTTGATTTTCCACGGACCGGCGAAGTTTTGCCAGATTCTTTGGCGGATGGCCATGGGACAATTTTGAGTGCTAATGCCGATCAGGCGGACCCCCCTTAAAATAAACGGGAATACCGTTGTGCTGAGTTCATGCGAGGCGACGTTGCCGCAACAGGTGACCACACCGCCCATCTGGGTCGATTTAATGGCCGTTGCCAAAATATCACCACCAACGGTGTCGACGACACCCGCCCAGCGACCTTTCAGCAGTGGTCGTCCAGATGGGTCTGTGGCGGCTTCACGTGCCATGATCTTTGCTGCGCCAAGATCATGGAGAAATGGGGCGGCTGTTTTCTTACCGCTGACGGCCGCAATGGAGTAGCCCAGCTTGGCCAGAAGCGCGATGGCAATCGTGCCCACGCCCCCGGAGGCCCCGGTTACCAATATGTCATCTGGTCCCGGCTTGATTTGGTGGTTGATCAGCTCAGTAGCCGCAAGACCTGCTGTTAATCCGGCGGTGCCATAGATCATGCTTTCTTTCAATGTCAGATTTTCCGGTAGCCGCACCACCCAATCGGCCGGCACCCGGATATACTGCCCAAATCCGCCGGCGGTGTTCATACCGAGATCGTAGCTGGTGACGATCACCTTATCGCCCGGCGTGAATTCCGGATTGATACTCTTCGTCACGATACCTGCGGCATCAATTCCAGGCGTGTGGGGATATTTCGAGGTAACGCCTCTATTTCCCGAGGCGGATAGTGCATCCTTGTAGTTCAAGGAAGAATAAGCGACTCGAACCAACACCTCCCCCGCCGGTAAATCATCGACCGATCGGTAGGTAATGCGGCGGTTATACTTTTTACGGTCTATCTCCTCGACTACCATGGCTCGATATTGGATCGTGTTCATTTCAGCGCCCCTATTTTACGGTTTGACTATGATCGAAAAATTGCTATAAGAATATAATTATTCAACTGTAAAGACAACTGACCCACCATGGAAAGACCGGTTTACTTTAAGAATCCAAAAGGGGAACGACTGGCCGGTACGCTGCACCTACCCGATTCGAACACGGATCGGGGTGTTGTTCTGGCGCACTGCTTTACCTGTTCCCGGCATACGCGCATTTTAAAGCAATTGGGTCAAGACTTCGCCAAAAGGGGTTTTATGGCGTTGCGATTCGATTTTTCCGGAAACGGTCAAAGTGAAGGCCAATTTATCCAATCCACCTATTCCAAGCAGATCGAAGAGATGAAGGTTGCATGCGATTTTCTCTCCGCCGAGGGCGCCCCCCGTATCGGTCTGATCGGACACAGCATGGGCGCGGCTATCGCCCTGTTGGCGGCGCCTGAAATAGAGACCGCTAAAGCGGTCTGTACCCTCGCCGGTCGGTTTTCCGGAACGAAGGCCAGGGATTTTTTAAATCGACACCAGCAGGAGGAACTCGATCAAACCGGACGAACCGTTTTCACCAGCCGTGGACGTCAGCTCACCTTGACCCAGGACTTTTTTTCCGATGCCGACCGTTTCGATCTGCCTGCGGCGCTCTCCGGGCTGGCGCTTCCACTGCTGATTGTTCATGGTGACCGGGATGAAATCACGCCTGTCGCGGAGGCGTATGCCGTCCATAAACCCAAGGCGGGAAAAATGGAAACCGTTATCATTTCCGGCGGAGACCACATGTTCAGCACGAGCGACCATCGCGAAGCGGTATCCGCCCAAATCATTACCTGGATAGAGAAATGGACGCGGTTGATGCGGTTGATTCTGATGCTGCGACCAGTGATTCAAATTTTGCCTTGAAACAGGCGCGGGTGGCGGCATTGGTCTACCGGTATCGGGATCTCGGTCATCTGCTGGCCTGTATGGATCCGCTATCGCCCTGTCCCACCGACCATCCGCTATTGAATCTGGCCACCTTCGATCTTTCTATCGACGATTTGGACAGCACCTTCTTTATGTCTCAAGCTGCCAACAGCAGCGCCACTTTGAGGGATATTATTCAGCATTTTAGAGAGACCTATTGCCGATCGATCGGTGTTGAATACATGCACCTCCAGGATCCCCGTGAACGTCGGTGGCTACGCAACCGGATGGAGCCCTGCCGAAATCGGCCCGAACTGAATCGCGATGAGAAAGTTCGGATCCTGAAAATGTTGCTGGCATCATCCCTGTTCGAAAAAATTTTAAACAAAAAATATGTCGGTATCACCCGTTTTTCCCTTGAAGGCGGGGATGTGATTATCCCTTTGCTGGACACATTAGTGAACCACATGGCGGCCGGTGGTTGCCGGGAAGTAATCCTCGGAATGGCCCATCGGGGACGATTGAACGTTCAGGCCAATATTCTCAAGCGGCCTTATGGGGATATTTTCGAGGAATTCGAGAGTTGCTACGACCCGAATCATACCTTGGGAACCGGCGATGTTAAATACCACCAGGGCTATCTCAGCGATCTTAAAACCGCCGGGCAACA
>PDWI01004487.1_pt1 | contig 18666 bp, 15 predicted proteins | sample 1430891 | NCBI WGS metagenome assembly PDWI01 (sample SAMN01162508, study PRJNA174530) | Oral metagenome, whole genome shotgun sequencing project. | biome: Marine environment; feature: Marine mammal; material: Swab sample of the gingival sulcus; isolation source: swab sample of gingival sulcus...
CAGAGTACCGCTATAGACAGTTTTGTTCTTAACCTTGGAGATTCGGCATCTCAGGGAGATGTATTTAACACGCAGATTAAGCCTAAGCTTCGCAAGTTCTTAAGTTTGCGTCTTGATAGAGAGTTTAATATACAGTCACCTGCAGAGTTTACGAAGGCGATGCGAGAAGCATTTGCGATCTTTACGATGATATTTACGGGTATCGCAGCTATATCACTCTTAGTAGGAGGTATAGGTATTATGAACATTATGTTGGTATCCGTATCTGAGCGCGTAAAGGAGATTGGTATACGAAAGGCTCTCGGAGCTACTGCCCGCGTGATTAAGGGACAGTTCTTGACTGAGTCTGCAATACTTACTGCCATTGGTGGTTTTGCAGGAAGTCTTTTCGGTATAGGGCTTGCTCATCTGGTTGGTAAACTGACCAAGATAACAATTACGGTAGACCCTATGATGATTTTGGTGGCGTGTGCCTTCTCGGCAGCGGTAGGTATCTTCTTCGGGTGGTATCCAGCGGGTAGGGCAGCTAAGCTCGATCCTATCGTCGCCCTCAACCACGAGTAAGCGCAGTGCCTGCTTCGCCTGTGCTCTGCACCCCGTGCAGGCTCAGGCGAGCGCGCTTACAGGCGTGTTGTGTTGCAACATGCGACACGCGAGTATCCGCACGCCGCGCGCTCACAGTCGAGCTTGCGCTTACAGTCGACACGCGAGCGCAAGCACTAGGTCGCAGGCGCAGCAGCAGCTGCTCAATGCGGCAGAAAATGTAATGAAACAAAAAACGACAATAGGTACAAAAAAGGAGTACAATATGATACAGGCAAAAAATCTTGGTTTTAGTTATAGCAAAAAACCATTTTTCAAGGATTTTTCTTTTGAGCTTGAAGCAGGTAAGATTTATGGCTTGCTCGGTCTCAACGGAGAGGGGAAGTCCACTTTGCTCCAACTTATCGCAGGAGCACTTTTCGCTCGAGAAGGAGAGCTTGAGGTGTTGGGTATGAATCCAGCTAAGAGAGGCGCAGAGTTTTTGTCTCGTTGCTTCTTCTTGCCTGAGACCCAGTATTCATTGCCTATGAAGGGCAAGCAGTTCCTCGCTGTACATGCACCGCTCTATCCTGCTTTTGACTATGGTGTTTTCGAGGAGATTACCAAGGCGTTTAATATCCCCACAAATAAGTCTATGCGACGTATGTCTTTGGGACAGCAGAAGAAGTTTATGCTTGCCTTTGGTCTCGCCACAGGAGCAGAACTACTCTTGCTGGATGAGCCTACCAACGGTCTCGACATCCCAAGCAAGGGTGAGTTTAGACGCATGCTTTCACAGTATATTAGTGACAATCGCTGTGTGATTATCTCTACCCATCAGATTAAGGACATCGATACTCTGCTCGATCACATCCTCATTTTGCATGAGAGTAAAATCCTCTGTAACAGAAATATCTCTGCGCTTGAGAGCGAGGATCGCATGCGTTTTGTACAGGGTTTTGATAGACCTGAGATAGATGCAGCGCTCTATTCCGAAAATGCCGTAGGTGGTGTCTTCTGCGTATATCCAGAGGCTCACAAGGGCGAGATGATTGGAGAGCCACTCTTTGATCTCGAAGTTTACTTTAATAGCATTATTGCAGATAGTCGCAAGCGAGTGGGTGCTCGCAAGCAGGCAGATACTCACACAAAGGTAGGAGCTTAGTATGAAAAAGATATCTTATATGAAACAACTTTTTATGTATATGAAGCGTAGCTTCCTGCTCAACGCTCATGACTATGTAGTGACCTGGGCTGGACTTTTGGGTGCGTGTCTTGTTATTCACTTGTTGCCGGTATTCTTTGGTGGAGAGCTTGGGGGGATAGAAGATCTTCCCGTAACAGCTTGTGTCTTGTGGTTCTATGGTATCGTGCTTATTGCCAAGCAGTTCAAGGACTTCCATCAGCGAGATCGCGTGCTTGCGGAGCTCAGCTTGCCAGTAGACTTCTCGGTTAAGGTAGGGGCTGCGCTTATCAGAACGCTTATACTCTTCCCTCTGCTTGTCGAGTTCTTGTTCTTTGCCTATAGGGCGCTTCGATTTGGTGCAGATCATATTGCGGTTGCGGTACTCAACCATGCCTTTGGTGCCACCCAGCAGATGTACACCTGGGCATCTACCGATATGAACTGGCTTGATTTATCTGAGTTCCCAATGAAGGAAGAAGCTGGTTATTACATCGCCTACTTCTTGCTCTTTGCAGGATCGCTCCTCAATGCTGCGATCTACTTCCTTGGAGGTGCCTATTTCCGACGAGGCGCTATCTATAAGACCTTCTTGGTGACCGTTGGATTTGGTCTTACCGTAGCGATTGCTATCGTAAACCTCATAGAGCCTATTGATAAGATGTTTGGCGATAGTATTCGTGCTTTTATAGAGAGCTATAAGAACTTGAGCGAAGAGGCAATACGCCTCCATGTGCAGCACGGCTTTATCGGTCTCTGTATCGTGATGCTTGTTATTTCTGTCATCTTCTTTGCAATTGCACTCCGAAGATTGTATCGCAGGGAGTCTCGTCATGCGATTTAAAGAAAGGCGGACAATAGCGCAGCAAATAGCAGAGCATATCTCGATTAAGATCATGCGCGGTGCCTATGGAGCAGAGGGGAGGCTGCCTTCTACTCGAGATCTCGCAAAAGAGGTAGGAGTTAATCCCAACACCGTGTCGCAGTCTTTTCAGATATTGCAAGAGCAAGGGATTATTAGAGCCGAGCGCGGTGTGGGCTACTTCGTAGAGGAGGGTGCGCAGGGCACGCTGCACCAACAAGAACGACGAGCATTTTTTGAGGAACAAATTCCTGAGTTTAAGGCAGAAGTCGAACGCCTCGGAATCGCGCTCGAAGATGTCATCGAAGCCCTTAAAAACTAAATAACGAAAACTAAATAATCTTATATGCTTTTAGCTCCTATGTGTTATTGACGCATAGGGGCTTTTTTTTGCGCCCGCATCGCGCGTCGCGCGAGGTGCGCAGAGGGCGATGCTCCAGCGGACGCAATCGCTCGAGGAGGCGCTCTTTTGTGAGCTTGCATATTTTCTCGGAAAGGATTATCTTTTTATACACATTTTAAAAACTGTAAAAATAAGCCCGCGTTATGCGATTTTGCGCGTTTATGTGAGCAGTACTCGCGAGTTTGCGCTCGTTTTGAGTTGCGCGTCTATGTGAGCGTGAGCAGTGCTTGCGATGCGCGTGCGGGACTTATAAAGGTAGATGTATATGTTAGAGAAAATGACCTTAGCTGCCCTGTGGAAAAACTCAGTGCAAGAATATGGAGATGCTCCAGCCTTATCGTTCTTCCGCAAGGACCCATATAGCTACAAAGATGCAGCCGCTCTTGCGAGAGGGGTGCAGGTGTGGCTTCGCAACAAGGGCATCGTAAAGGGAGACAAGGTAGGTCTCCTTGCTGAAAATTCTCCTTTCTGGGGTATTTCTTATCTCGCAATCACTACGATGGGTGTTGTAGTTGTGCCTATAATGATTGATTTTTCTTCGGAGCAGGTAGAAAACATACTCGACCACTCAGAGAGCAAAGCGCTCATTGCGTCTTATAGAGGTGTCATTTCTGCAGGAAAGCACCCATTGCTCGATGGCAAAACCCTTGTCTTGGGCGACGGTATACGCGTGTGGGAGGGGGGCGTCGGTCTTGAACTTGCCTCACAAGACGAGGTGCCCAAACACCTTGGCGCAGTCATTGCTGCGACCTCGTCCGATGTATTGCCCGAAGAGCTTCGCGATGTAGAGGTAGAAGAAGACCATCTCGCAGCTATTATCTATACCTCCGGAACGACGGGTAGCTCTAAGGGCGTAATGCTCAGTCACAAGAATATCACCTTTAATGCGTGGTCTGGTATAGAACCTGGACGCATGGTTCCCGGCGAACGAGTGAACATGCTTTCCTTGTTGCCCTTGGCTCATGCCTATGAGTGTACCATCGGTTTCGTGCTTCCTATGTTGGTGGGCGCGCATATCGTCTACCTTGGTGCACTTCCGTCTCCTCGCGTGCTTTTGCCTGCCCTCCGCGAGGTGCGACCTCATTATATTTTGGCAGTGCCATTGCTCATCGAGAAGATTTACAAGTCCCGCATTTTGCCCAAGGTGAAGGAAAAGAAACTCGTTGGGTGGCTCTATAGCTTTGCTTTGGGACGCAAGATGCTTAATAGGTTTGTGTTGGGCAAGGCCCTCATGATAACTTTTGGAGGTCGTGTACGCTTCTTTGGTGTTGGGGGAGCTCCTCTTGATCCCGAGGTAGAACACTTCTTGAACGAGGCGCGGTTCCCTCTCGCTATGGGCTATGGTCTCACCGAAACTTCGCCTTGTGTGGCAGGCTATGCTCCTTTCACCGGCTTGTTTAGGTCTACGGGCTATGCTTTCCCAGGGGTAGAACTTCGCATTGCAGACCCCAATGAGCAGGGTGAGGGAGAGGTGCAGGTGCGCGGTATACCAGTGATGCAGGGCTATTATAAGGCGCCAGAGCTTACGGCAGCTGCCTTTACTGAGGATGGCTGGTTTAAGACAGGTGACCTTGCGATGCTCGACGAGAAGACGGGTGCTCTCTACATACGAGGGCGTATCAAGAACGTTATTATCTCTGCGGCGGGAGAGAACATCTATCCGGAGGAGATCGAGGCGGTTATCAATAGAAATCCTTATGTTGATGATGCTCTCGTTCAGGCTGAGGGCAATAGTTTGATTGCACGCATTCGGTTTAATCTCGATAGTTTCGCTGAGTATATAGGAGAGCACACGACGAGTGAGCATATCGCCGAGAAGAAGGCGGAGCTGCTCAAGGCCATACGCGAATTTGCCAACGCGCGTCTGCACGCTCACTCTAAGCTTGCATCTGTGGAGGAGGAACCAGAGCCATTTGAGAAGACCCCATCGCACAAGATCAAGAGATATTTGTACATGGGGCGAAAGTCTGCGTCGCAAGACAAGGAGTAGCCCTCCGCGCTGTGCGCTCGCATCGCGTTGGGGTGTTTGTCTAGCGCAGGGCAGTCGCTTGTTGCGCGGGACAGGCGCTCCCTTGTGCAGGCGCGCAGCGTTCTATGCGAGCGGCGGCGCATACTACCTAACTTAGAGCCTCGTATGGGGCTCTTTTTTTGTTTTTGGCGGCGTCTAGTTGTTTTCTCTCACTCGCACATAGGGTATTATGAGCCTAGGAGGGGTGTTATGTTAGAGAAAATGACTTTGGCTGCCCTTTGGGCTAACTCACAGAACACATATGCAGATGCTCCCGCTTTGAGTACATGTAAAAAAGATAGTTTTAGTTATGCGGAAGCTGGCGCACTCTCTCGGGGGGTACAGCGCTGGTTGGCTGCACACGGTATTGAGAAGGGTGATAAGGTAGCGCTTCTTGCAGAAAACTCGCCATGGTGGGGAATTTCTTACATGGCGATTACGACGATGGGCGCGGCTGTGGTGCCTATCATGATCGATTTTTCGTCTGAACAAGTACAAAACATATTGGATCACTCGGAGAGCAAGGCGCTCATTGCATCTCCTCGAGGGATGGTGGCTGCAGCCTCGCACACATTGCTCGCTGGGCAGAGCCTCGTTATACGACACGGTATATTTGAGTGGATTGGGGCGCCTGGTATTTCTGGCGAGAGCCGAACGCAGGACGACATTATTGCACAGCTGGGCACCCAAATAGAGGGCGTCTCTCATGCAGAACTGCCAAAGCACATACAGGAAATTGCCATAGAAGAAGAGGATACTGCTGCGATTATCTATACCTCGGGAACGACGGGGCAGTCTAAGGGCGTAATGCTCAGTCACAAGAACCTCGTGCACAACGCAAAGTGGGGTATCGTTGTCGGACGGATGACTGCAGGCGAGCGAGTTCGCATGCTCTCACTCCTGCCTTTGGCCCATGCCTATGAGTGCACCATCGGATTTATTCTTCCTATGTTGGTGGGATCTGAGGTCGTGTATCTGAGCGGGCCACCTTCTCCGCGCTTGTTGCTGCCAGCGCTCAAGGAGACCAAGCCGCATTATGTGCTCGCGGTTCCTCTTTTGATCGAGAAAATCTATAAGAATACTATTTTGGCTAAGATTAAGGAAAAGAAGCTCATTGCGATGCTCTACAAGACTACAATTGGGCGCAAGTTACTCAATAGGTTTGTGTTGGGCAAGGCCCTCATGGAAACTTTTGGAGGTCGTGTACGCTTCTTTGGTATAGGGGGAGCACCGCTCGATCCAGAGGTTGAGCTCTTCTTGAAAGAGGCACATTTCCCACTCGCGATGGGCTATGGGCTCACCGAGACCTCGCCATGTATCGCAGGATATACGCCCTTTACGGGGGTCTTCCACTCCACCGGCTATGTCTATGACGATGTAGAGGTGCGCATCGCCGACCCCAACGAAAAGGGCGAGGGCGAGATACAGGTAAAGGGTCCCAATGTTATGCAGGGCTACTTTAAGGCGCCGGAGCTTAGTGCTGAGGCCTTTACTGAGGACGGTTGGTTTAAGACGGGCGACCTCGGTATCTACGACCCCAAGAATAGGGCACTTACCATTAGAGGACGCCTCAAAAATGTCATCATCTCCGCAGCTGGAGAGAATATTTATCCCGAGGAGATTGAGGCGGTTATCAATAGAAACCCTTATGTGGATGATGCGCTTGTGTTGTCTGAGGGCGCTTCTCTTGTGGCAAGCATCAGGTTTAATATCGAGAAGTTCCGCGAGTATGTGGGCGAGCATGCAACTGCTGAGCTCATTGCCGAGAAGAAGGCTGAGCTGCTCAAGTCGATTAGGGATTTTGCGAACTCCAGCCTCCATGCTCACTCCAAGTTGAGTAAAGTGGACGAGGAGCCAGAGCCCTTTGAGAAGACGCCTTCGCATAAGATCAAGCGATACTTGTATACGATGAAGAAGGCAGCACAGAAGAAGGACAGCGAGTAGGGCGATGCCCCTTGATGTCGTCGCGCAAGGTGCGTTGTTTAGACGCGATGACAGTGGACGCGATGACGAGGGTAAAGCTGCTTGTGCTCGTAGGGCGCGCGAAGCGCGGTGGTGCGGGCAGGGGTGCGCACGAAGGGTTTTATTATAGGATTGGCAACTAATATGGCAAGATGTCAAAGGTCTTGCCATAGGTACTTTTTAGTTTCAAACCGCTTTCGAATTATTGACATCAGTTCAAAAATACCTGTTTCAAAATATATTTATCAAAGTTTTCCTTTATTTTTTCTATATTCTGTTGGACAATAGATATGGAACTAGGAAGATTTATCCTAGCTTTTTAAAGGAGCATACGATGAAGTTCATGGATGAATATGCAGATCAGTACAAAGATTGTGTTTGGGTAGATTTTGAATTGTTGGAAAACTTTATGAGGGATAGCTTGCTTGGGATCGGTATTACTAAGGAAGACGCAGATATCATTACTGACATTCTCATTGAGAGCGATAAGCGAGGTATAGACAGTCATGGTATAGGACGCCTCAAGCCTATTTATATAGATCGTATCGACAAGGGCATTATGAACCCTATCACCAACTGGGAGATACTCAAGGACGAGCAGGCAACAGCTGTGATTGATGGTCACAACGGTATGGGACATGTCGTTGGATATCACGCGATGAATATGGCGATAGAGAAGGCCAAGAAGTATGGTCTCGGTATGACCGTCGTAAGAAACAGCAACCATTATGGTATCGCGGGCTACTATGCTACCATGGCTACCGACGCAGGTATGATCGGAATTACTGGTACCAACGCACGACCTTCTATTGCTCCTACTTTTGGTGTCGAGAATATGCTCGGTACCAACCCTATGACTTTTGGTATACCTACCGACGAGGAGTTCCCATTTGTCTTTGATGGGGCTACCAGCGTAAGTCAGCGAGGTAAGATTGAGGTGTATGGCCGCGCAGGCAAGGAGCTTCCATCCGGTTGGGTTATAGGTCGCGATGGTGAAGACCGCACCGATACCGATCAGATACTTGTCGACCTCACCAACGGTAAGGCTGCTCTCACTCCACTTGGTGGTCTTGGCGAAGCAGGCGGTGGATATAAGGGCTTTGCTTTTGCCACCATCGTCGAAATCTTTAGTGCAGCCTTCCAGGACGGAGCTTTCCTCAAGGCGCTTTCAGGTAAGGATAAGGACGGTAATCTCATTCCATATCCACTTGGTCATTTCTTTATTGCCATTGATCCTGAGAAGTTTATGGGACTCGAAGTATTCAAGCGAGTGGCAGGTGCTATTTGTCGCGATCTTCGCAACAGTGAGCTTGCGCCAGGACAAGATAAAATCTTTACCGCAGGTGAGAAGGAGCATTACATTCGTAAGTTCCGCTATGAGCACGGTTGTCCTGTTCCTAAGTCATTGCAGAAGGTTATGGTGGAGCTTCGCGACCGATTTGGTCTCGACTACCACTACGATTTTGAGTAAGACCTTCGTGCAGGTCGCCCGCGCGGCGATGTAGGCGCGGGTCGCACATCTGCGCAAAGGGTCTGAATATATCATTGTAATAAAATTTAAAAAGCAGGAGGGGGGCTGTGCCGCCTTCCTATATCTCCATAGCGAGATAAGGAGAAAGATATGGGATTAAAAGAAGATGCTTTGGCATATCACGAACTTGATGGTAAACCAGGTAAGATTAGCGTCGTATCGAGCAAACCATGTAAGACAGCTAAGGATCTTGGTCTTGCTTATACACCAGGTGTTGCAGAGCCAGTACTCGAGATCGAGAAGGATCCTGAGAACGCATATCGCTACACCGCAAAGGGCAACCTCGTTGCTGTAATCTCAAACGGTACCGCAATCCTTGGTCTCGGCGATCGTGGCGCACTTGCAAGTAAGCCAGTTATGGAAGGAAAGGGTATTCTTTTCAAAAGATTTGCCGACATCGATGTATTTGATATCGAGCTCAACACCCACGATACCGAGAAGATCATCGAGGCAGTTAAGCTTATGGAGCCAACTTTTGGTGGTGTAAACCTCGAAGACATCAAGGCACCAGAGTGTTTCGAAATCGAGCAGCGCCTCATCGAGGAGTGCAATATTCCGATATTCCATGATGACCAGCACGGAACCGCAATTATCGCATCCGCAGGTCTTATGAATGCTGCAGAGCTTGTAGGTAAGAAGCTCAGTGAGCTTAAGATTGTTATGAACGGAGCAGGAGCAGCAGGTATTAGCTGTGCTCGTATGTTTGTCGCTATAGGTGTAGACCCTAAGAATATTATTGCTTGTGACAGCAAGGGGGTTATTTCTACTTCCCGTACAGACCTCAATGCATTTAAGAAGCAGTTTGCTCAGGACACCCCACATAAGACCCTTGCAGAGGCAATGGTAGGGGCTGACGTATTTATGGGACTTTCTGTTGCGAACTGCGTAAGTGCAGAGATGCTCAAGAGTATGGCAAAGGATCCTATCGTATTTGCGATGGCAAACCCAAACCCCGAGATTACCTATGAACTTGCTACTAGCACCCGAGACGATGTTATTATGGCTACCGGTAGAAGTGACTATCCAAACCAGATTAACAATGTACTTGGCTTCCCATTTATCTTCCGTGGAGCACTCGATGTTCGCGCGACTAAGATTAGTGAGGGCATGAAGTTGGCAGCATCCTATGCGCTTGCACAACTTGCTAAGGAGCCCGTGCCAGAAGTCGTGAAGGAAGCATATGGTGGTCAGGACTTTAGCTTTGGTCGAAACTATATCGTTCCTAAGCCATTTGATCCACGCGTAATCGAGTATGAAGCATTGGCAGTAGCTAAGGCTGCATGTGATGAGGGACTCGCAGCTCAGCCTATTAGTGACTGGGACGCTTATAGAGAAGAGCTCAAGAAGCGCGTAGCTGCTTACTGGGAGTAGGCTTATGGGGGATATTATGTCCCCCATATTTATGTATTAAAAATTGACTAAGGGATGATATCTCGTAGGCAAAAATAAAAAAAAGGAAGGTAGATTATGTCATTGTTTACCGCAGAGTTTGTAGGAACCGCATTGTTGATACTCCTTGGAAACGGAGTTGTAGCAAATGTTCTTCTTAACAAGTCAAAGGGTCAGAATGCTGGCTGGATGGTTATTACAACAGGTTGGGCATTTGCCGTTATGGTGGGGGCTTATGCTGTTGGTCGTTTCTCAGGTGCGCATATCAATCCTGCTGTCTCATTTGCAATTTTACTTGGAGGAGGAATTACTCTTTCGCAGTTCTTCGTATATGTTGTAGCTCAAATGCTTGGTGCTATGTTCGGACAGCTTCTCGTAATCTTGGCTTATAAGCAACATTATGATGAGACGGAAGATAAGGGTCTCGTTCTTGCTACCTTCTCAACAGGTCCAGCTATACGAAACACTTTCTGGAACTTTGTTACAGAGACCATTGGTACCTTTGCACTTGTATTTGGTATACTTATGATTGGTCCTCATTGGACAGCAGTAGGGGGTGAATTTTTTGCCATCTTCGTAGTTGCATGTCTCGTTTGGGGTATAGGTCTTTCACTCGGAGGTCCTACTGGTTATGCAATCAATCCAGCACGAGATTTGGGTCCAAGATTGGTACATGCACTCTTCCCACTCAAGCATAAGGGAAGTTCTGATTGGGCTTATGCATGGATTCCTGTTGTTGCTCCATTGTGTGGTGCGGCAATTGCAGCATTCGCTTATCAGCTTGTAATCACATTGTAATATAGAGATTTTTAAAAGGAGGATCACATGGCAAAGAAGTATGTAATCGCATTAGACCAGGGAACTACCAGTTCACGCGCTATTATTTTTGATAAAGAGACCAATATGGTGGATGTGGCTCAGCGTGAGTTTACTCAGATTTATCCACAACCAGGTTGGGTTGAGCATAAGGCAATCGAGATTTGGTCTACTCAGAGTTCTGTATTGACTGAGGTTATTGCGAAGGCAGGTATTGCAGTAGACGAAATCGCAGCTATTGGTATTACCAATCAGCGAGAGACTACCGTTGTATGGGATAAGGAAACAGGTATTCCTGTATACAACGCAATTGTATGGCAGTGTCGACGTACCGCATCTATCTGTGAGGAAATTAAGAAGGATAAGGATCTTGCGGACTATATCGTAGATAATACTGGTCTTGTGGTAGATGCTTACTTCTCAGGAACTAAGGTAAAGTGGATTCTCGATAATGTAGAAGGTGCACGAGAAAAGGCTGAGGCTGGTCAGCTTCTCTTTGGTACTATCGATACATGGCTCATTTGGAAGCTTACGAATGGGCAAGTACATGTGACCGATTATACTAATGCATCACGAACCATGCTCTTTAACATTAAGGAACTCAAGTGGGATGAGCGCATACTCAAGGCTTTCAATATCCCTGCATCTATGCTTCCTGAAGTTAAGGATTCTAGCACGGTATATGGTCATACCAACATCGGCGATGTTTCTATCCCTATCGCAGGAGTTGCAGGAGATCAGCAGGCAGCACTCTTCGGTCAGGCATGTTTCAATAAGGGAGATGTTAAGAATACCTATGGTACTGGATGCTTTACCCTTATGAATGTTGGAGACGAGTATGTAAAGTCTAACAATGGCTTGCTTACTACTATAGGTATAGGTCTCAACGGCAAGGTAGAATACGCACTCGAGGGTTCTGTGTTTATTGCTGGAGCTGTAATTCAGTGGGTACGAGATGAGCTTAAGTTAATCAACGATGCGAAGGACAGTGAGTACTTTGCAAAGAAGGTAGAGGACAATGGTGGATTGTATATTGTTCCTGCATTTGTAGGACTTGGATCACCATACTGGGATATGTATGCCCGTGGAACTATGGTGGGTATGACCCGAGGAACTAACCGCAATCATATTATTCGTGCTGCTCTCGAAGCTATTGCTTATCAGTCAATGGATCTTATCGAAGCTATGCAGGAGGATTCTGGTCTTGAGCTCAACGAGCTTCGCGTAGATGGTGGAGCATGTAAGAACAACTTCCTTATGCAGTTCCAGGCTGATATGCTTAGCAAGCGAGTGCTTCGTCCAGAGGTAGTTGAGACAACCGCTTTGGGTGCCGCCTTCCTCGCAGGTCTTGCTGTGGGATTCTGGAACGATAAGGAAGAGATCAATAAATATTGGAAGCTTGACGAGCAGTTTAAGCCACAGCTTGCAGATGAGAAGGTTCAGGAGTATAAGCGCTGCTGGAAGAAGGCTGTAGAGAAGGCTAAAGCTTGGATTGAAGATTAGGGAAGAAGGTATTCTTTCTCTGTCTTAGTGCACAGCTATATAGGTTATATGTGGGGTGCAAGGCACCGCTTATATAGCTGTGTGTGAAAATAATGAAGCCCGTCGCGAATTGTCGTGACGGGCTTTGTTACTTTTCGTTGTTTTTGTCGATCGCGGTGTAGCGCTTGTGATTGCGTTGCACTTGCGATAGGGAAGCGCGCGATCCTACTTGCTTTCTACGCGGCACCAAATCTGCGTAACGCCGAGCCAGCCGAGCTTGTCGATAGATCCGCGCACCTTGAGCTTGCCGTCTTTTCTGATAGACATTTTGGAATAGTAGGTCTTGCCATCTTCTGGATTGTAGATAGTTCCACCCTTATATCCACCATGCTCCTGAAAGGTGAAGCCTTCGATGAGCTTGATGCCTTCTATCCTTCGGGCTCTCAGACTAGGATCTTTATTCTCTAAATCTAGTTGTGGTTTACCTTTGTTAGGACCCTCGGTATAGAGAGGATCCTTGAGCTTGATGAGTGTGCCAAAGAAGGTGCCATCTTCAGCCTGTTCAATCTTGATGATTGCACTGTAACCCTCTGGTGTTTCTGCATTATACCAAAGACCAATAATGTCTTTCTCGTTCTGGGCAAAAAGACTGCCAGCACAAAGTAAGGCAAGAATGAGTACGAATATGAGTTTTTTCATAAGCTCTCCTTTTGTTACAAATATTATAATCTGTAATAAACGAATTGTATATATGTGCGTTGTGCAATAACGCGAGTGCTGCGCTGCGCTCCGCGCGAGTGTGTGTGCAGGTCGGTTTGCGAGAGGGGAACGTCGCGCGACAATTGACGAGTGTGAGCAAGTGTGTTGCGCGCAAGCAGCAAGCGCAGGTGACAGGGCGCTCCGTGCTCCTCGCGCGTAGGTGAGCCCGCCCTTCGTCTAAGCGTTTAAGGGGCTATGCGCAGCGAAATATCTTTCGTATAGTAATAGTATGTGGTACCGGATTGATAACGGAGGAATAATTTTTCCCGCAGTTATATCAAAAAGATATTCTACAATGTTCCGTATCGCCTTTACGATTAAGGACAAGGTAGATGCTCGTCTCTTGCAAGAGGCGCTCGATGCTTTTATGCAAAAGCATGAGGAGTTGCGTTTGCACTTGCGCACGGGCTTTTTCTGGTACTATGCAGAGCGGGCAGAGGAGCGACCACTCGTCGAGCCGGAGAGCGCATCTCCCTGTCAGTATATACCGCTCAAAAGGGAGGGGGTCTTGCCTTTCCGCGTGCTCTATTTTGAGAAGCGCATAGCGCTTGAGATAGCGCACTTTTTGAGTGATGGAAGCGGTGCTGTCCGTTTGCTTCGCGAGCTCGTAGCACATTACCTTTCCTTTACAGAGGGACGACCTTTGGATCTTAGTCCCGTGGCATATACCTGGGATGACGCCTTCCAAAAGCTCTACAAAGCAGCGCTTCCCGTGCCAGCGAGCCTCCAAAACATTATGCACCTCAAAGGCAAGCAAGCTCCAATCGGCACTTATTATGCGACGCATTTCATTGTTGCAACTTCGATACTCAAGGAGAAAGCCAAGAGCTACGGAACCACGGTCGGGATTTTTTTGACCGCTCTTATGATGCTCACCCTGCAAGAGATTTTTGTGCGAGGGCGAAAGTATCTCGGCAACATCGTCGTATCGCTTCCGCTGGACTTGCGACATCTCTATCCCGAGTATGAAGACACCATGCACAACTTTATTTTGACAATCAATCCAGCGATAGATTTGCGCCTGGGGGAGTATAGTCTCGAGGAGTTGTGCCGCGAGTTGCGTGCGCAGTTTGTCCAACAAATGAACCCCAAACGCCTCGAGCAGCTCATCAGTCGCAATGTTGGTAGCCAAAGAGACCCATTTTTGAGACGCATCCCTATGTTTCTCAAGCGCCCCATACTCAAATATTGTTATGCGCGCTATGGCTATAAGGGAAGCACCATATCGCTTTCCAATATGGGGCAAATCGAGCTGAGCCCAGCGCTCGCATCTCAGGTGCAGTACGCTACTTTTGTGCCTGCGCCCTCTCCGCGCGGCGTCGCGATGGGGGTCATCTCCTGTGCCGATATGACGACCCTAAATTTTGGTAGTATCTTAGAAGATCCTATAGTAGAATCGACATACATACAGGTCTTGCGAGCTCATGGCATACTTGGCCATGCGATAGGCAACAGATCGATACGAAAAATACAGGAGGAGCCAGCACTATGAAATATTGCCCACGCTGTGGCGTAAGCATTGATCTGAGCATCGAGCGTTGTCCTGTTTGCATGCTCACTCAGCCTGTATATGACGAATTTTCTGCGCAGCCCTCGAGCGATGGCATGCAGGCGGGGGGCTATCCGCCACTTTTGCACGAGCCTCTTTTGCGCGGTCGAATCAACCAAGAATATATCAAGAAGTTGGTGCTGTTTTCCCTTGGAAGCTTCTGTGCTTTTCTCATTTTTGTCACGACCCTTATCGATTTTATGGTGAGCCAGCGCATCAGTTGGTCTATCTTTGTGAGCGTGCCATCATTGGCGATTTTCCTGGGCGTCGCGGTGGGGCTTAGTCGCCTTAACTGGATTATAAAAGCGGTGCTTTGGGGTGTGGGGGCGATGCAGGCTACCGAGACCATACTCGTCGTTGCCTTCCCTGTGTTCGCTCACCATCTTGGCGTGGGTGTGGTCTGGCTCGAAAGCTTTATTTTTGCGCAGCTCCTGTTATTTTTGCTCTTTGGCAAGAGTGAGCGGCGTATGTACAGGCTTTCTACGCTTTTCGCGCCGCTTCTGTTGAGCTATTTGCTTATACTTGATGCTACTTTTGAGCCCATCGGCTGGTCTCTCATTGTGGTGGCTTCTGTATTGCCACTCTATCTGTGGATACTCTATATCATTTTTGCAAGCAGACGGGGATATAATCTTGTCGCGGCTTTCTTCTTGGCATTGGCGCTCCTCTTTGTGGGGCTCGCCTATACAACCGTTGGAGCTCTTTCGTGGGCTCTTATTCCGAGTGCGATTGCTCTTTTCATCGCGTGCGTTTTCTTTCTGCTGCAATATGTATTGATGAGAGACATCGATGTAGAGCGCTTCTTCCATATTTAGGTTTTTATGTTTTTGGGCTTGGTCACTTCGTGCGGCAGGGGAGCCTCTTGCGCGTGCCAGATGCCCCCGCCACCCGCGCTGTCAGCGCTGACAGCGCAACTACGAATGAGCGCCTCCCGCGCCCGCATCGATACAAAGATATAAAAAAGGAACAAAAATTAAGGGCGAGGTCGGCGTTGGGACTTGACATGAAATCGTCGACTCCGCAAAATCCATTGCTCCTGCTCCTGGGCATACTGTACGCGGGAGGATATTATTTCATGAAAATATCTAAAGTAAAAAGTGGCGTAGTGATTATCCTTTTGGCTGCGCTTTTGATGGCTTGTCCTGGTGTTCAAGTAAAGCCTTCAGCAGAAGTATCAAAATACGAAGGAAAGTTTGTAACTGTACATCCTGTCAAGGTTGTAGGAAAAGCAGTAGGTATTGATAATCCAAGTTATACAAATACCATTGGAGATAAGTATGCAGGTGAGTTCGTAGCAGATAGAACCGTAACGATTAGTCCCTTTACTATCGCAGAGACAGAGTTGACCTATGGTCTCTGGAAAGATGTACGAGATTGGGGAGCTGGGAACGGATACTTTATGACACTAGGAAGGTGTGGCTCTCATGGTGGGGATGATGCTAATCAGCCTGTAACCATGGTATCTTGGCAAGACGCTATTGTATGGTGTAATGCTTATACTGAGATGAAGGCAGCTGAGGCTAAGGAAGCTATCTCTAACATAAAGAAGGGAAGAGAAATACCTGAGGATATTAAAGCAGACGCACAGCTCAAGCCAGTATATCTTAGCTCAAATGGAGGCAAGGTTCTTAAAGATGCGACTAAGGTAAATGAGCCATACTGGGATAAAGATGCTAAGGGCTTCCGTCTTCCTACGAGTGTAGAGTGGGAGTATGCAGCACGCTTCCAGGGCGATGATAAGACCAATGCAGTGAAGCTTGGAGATAAGTATTTCACAAAGCTTGATAGTTTTGCAGGCGCTAAGGCTAACCATACTGATCAAGAAGCTAGCAAAGAAGTTGCTTGGTACGAGGTTAACTCTGATGGTAAAACTCATCCAGTAGCTATGAAGGAGGCTAATTACCTCGGTCTCTACGATATGTCTGGTAATGTATGGGAGTGGATGTACGATGGTGTAGCTACCCCTAAGGCTGGAGATGATACAGACCCTGTAGCACCATTTGCCACCAACACGCGCGTATTTCGTGGCGGTGATTGGAGCCATGGGCCGCACTATCTTTGCGTCGGGTTCCGCTGGGCAGGGCTTGAGATCTATTTCATGAACGATGACTTTGGTTTCCGTCTAGTTCGCAGCATTTAGATTTGCTCAGCACATTTAGTTAAGAAACAATTCTTAAATCATACAATATATAAGGGCGTAGAGGGCAATAGCTTTCTGCGCCTTTTTGCACTCTATTCAAAAGAAATCATTTGCGATATTTTGAAGTGGATAGTCAACTGAGGCTGCTGAGTATCAACACATCAAGCGAGTTGCGACGAGCGCGGAGGGGTGCCTGGCGCTTGTTTGATTTAGCGAGTTGCGATGAGCACTGCAGCGAGCTATCTGCTTGCATCGTTGCAGTGGCGTGGTGCGAGAGCATAATGCAAAAGAAAAAGAGGGTGTATATGAAAAGAGTAACTATTATAGGTGGTGGGGCGAGTGGTTTTTTCTCCGCTATCAATATCAAGGAACAAAACCCTCAGATAGAGGTGACCATACTCGAGAAGGGGCGAGATGTGCTTCAGAAACTCAAGATCTCAGGTGGTGGCCGCTGTAATGTTACTCACGCCTGTTTTGATCCCGCAGAGTTGGTGCGCTTCTACCCTCGAGGTCAAAAGGAATTGCTCGGTGCTTTTTATAAGTTTATGACAGGCGATGTTTTTGAGTGGTTTGAGCGCCATGGTGTGGGGCTCAAGATCGAAGAAGATGGTCGTGCTTTTCCTGCGACCGATAGCTCGCAGACTATCATCGATTGTTATACCGAGCTTGCAAAGAAACTCGGCGTAAAGGTGCTCACTGACCACCGCGTGCATAGTTTTTATCCCGAGGCAGAGACCTGGGTCGTTGAGACGAATAAGGGGCAGTTTGTATCAGATAAGCTTATTGTCGCCTCCGGAAGTAGTCGCCATATTTGGAAGATACTCGAGGGGCTCGATTGTAGCATCGTAGCACCCGTTCCTTCTTTGTTTACCTTCCATATTAAGGATCCACGCATCCGAGATCTTGCAGGTGTGTCCGTGCCCAACGCTCGCGTCAAATTGCTTGGTACGAAGCTTGAGAATAGTGGCCCCGTTCTTATTACCCACTGGGGTTTGAGCGGTCCTGCCATCTTGCGCTTGTCTGCTTTTGGCGCGGTGCTGCTCGCGGAGAAGGACTATGTTTGCGATATAGAGGTGAATTGGCTGTCTCGCAGTTATGACGAGGTTCTCGATGAGCTCCTTGCACGCAAAGAAGATAATCCGCGTAAGAGTGTGGGGACCAAGTCCCCCTTTGAAGGGCTCACGAAGAGGTTATGGGCAAGTCTTCTCCTTGCTGCTGATATAGACCATACAAAAAATTGGGCAGACATAAGTAAAACTAAGATACAACATTTGGTAGAGGGGCTTACGAAGTGCACCCTTCATGTAAAAGGCAAATCTATATTCAAGGATGAGTTTGTGACAGCGGGGGGAGCAGAGCTCAAGGAGATTAACTTTAAGAATTTTGAGCACAGAAAGCATCCGGGGCTTCACATACTTGGGGAGGCGCTCAACATCGACGCGGTGACAGGGGGCTTCAACTTCCAGAACGCGTGGACTACTGCGTATATTTGCGCCGATTATATTGCACACTGCGACGATTAGCGCGCAGTAGACGAATATTCAGAGTGTCGAGATTGCACACCGCAGATAAAAGGAACTCCCACCGCATAGTGCGTGTGGGAGTTTTGATGCATGCCTTGCTGCTTTTGCGCTACCCACGAAATGCGTAAGCAGTGCGTAGGCAGCACATAGATACCAATAGACAGCAGGAGACGATTACTTCTCTACGGCCTTGGACTCGGCAATCACTTGGTCGGCAAGTCTGCCTGAGAGAGTCTTGTAGTGGCTAAACTTCACTTCGAAAGATCCCGTACCGGAGGTAATAGCCTTGAGGTCGAGCGCGTACTTCTGCAACTCAGCCTGTGGCGCCTCCGCGTCGATCTCTACCAATCCACCTACGGCTTCCTGACCAAGCACCTTTGCTCGCTTAGAGCTGAGGTCGGAAAGGATATCGCCCAAGTACTCTTCTTCGGTGAAGACCTTGAGCTCCATGATAGGTTCGAGGAGCTTGGTGCCGGCAGTCTCAAATGCTTTTTTGAGCGCGCCCTTAGCAGCGAGCTTAAAGGCCATTTCGGAGGA
>PDWI01004488.1_pt1 | contig 18665 bp, 20 predicted proteins | sample 1430891 | NCBI WGS metagenome assembly PDWI01 (sample SAMN01162508, study PRJNA174530) | Oral metagenome, whole genome shotgun sequencing project. | biome: Marine environment; feature: Marine mammal; material: Swab sample of the gingival sulcus; isolation source: swab sample of gingival sulcus...
CACACCTGAAAAAAACAAAACCGGTGTGGCGCCTGTACAAACCAGGAGTCACATCGGTTTTTTTATGCTCGGATACGGATTATTTTTCATGAGGACAAAATTTCTTTACTTTGAATCTCTTATTATTTTATTATTATTGGTTATGGTCACACATGGGTTGGCTGTGGTGAACAGCGCACCGGCATTGCCCGGACCACACTGGTGATAATAGTAAAATAACGCTGGCGATTAGTTATATATAGTTACATGAATTGAAAATGGAGGCGGAATGAAGCTTAAAATTACCCGGGTATCGAAACCAGGCACCCGGCCCAAGGATGAAGACCTGGGATTTGGTTCGGTGTTTACCGATCATATGTTTGTGATGGATTATGAAAAAGATAAGGGATGGTTCAATGCCCGCATTGAACCCTACAGCGATTTTGCCATGTCGCCGGCAAGCATGGTGCTGCATTACGGACAAGCTGTATTTGAGGGTCTCAAAGCCTATAAAACCAAAGAGGGAAAAATCCAACTCTACAGGGCCCGTGATAATTTTGCCCGTATGAACCGTTCCTGCCAGGGCCTTTGCATTCCTGAAATTGATGTGGATTTTGTCATGGATGCGCTGAAAGAGCTGCTCAAGGTTGAAGCAGCCTGGATTCCCGAAACCATGGGTACCTCTTTATACATCCGGCCCACCATAGTGGCCACAGATCCGTTCCTTGGTGTCAGGGCATCCGATACATACAAGTTTTTTATTATTCTCTCCCCTGTGGGATCATATTATGCCCAGGGTCTGCAGCCTGTGAAAATCTGGGTATGTGAGGACCATGTCAGGGCCGTGCGCGGCGGTGTCGGCGAGTTCAAAACTGCGGGGAACTATGCTGCCAGCCTGCTGGCCGGGGAAAAGGCCAAAGAAGAAGGATATAATCAGGTACTGTGGCTGGATGGTATAGAACTCAAATACATTGAAGAAGTAGGGGCCATGAATATCTTCTTTCTCATCAATGACGAACTGGTTACACCGATGCTCAACGGCAGTATCCTGCCTGGTATTACCCGGTTTTCCATCATTGATCTGGCCCAAAAATGGGATATGAAGGTCAACGAACGCAGGATCAGTATGGATGAGGTCATTGCCGCTTATGACGACGGCAGCCTGCAGGAAGTGTTTGGCTCCGGGACCGCGGCTGTTGTTTCCCCTGTGGGAGAAATCCGTTTTAAAGACCGGGTCATTCATATCGGCAATGGCGACCCTGGTGAAACATGCATGAAATTTTATAATACCTTGACCGCCATTCAGTACGGAAACACTGAAGATACCGAAGGCTGGATTGAAGTTGTAGCCTAAGGGGATAGGCGATGGGTGCTGAACCAGCGCTCAGTCAAATATGATGTCATAAAAAAAATCGGAAGCGGAGAACAGCGTCCTTCGGTGGGAACGTTGCTCCAGCTCTCCCGCACCCTTCAACTGGATTCAGACCCTTTGCTTACGAAGCCAAATGATTCTCCAGATACCAGGGCTGATGCCTATACCAAGCGCACATGCGTATACGCCCTTAGGCCCATGATCAGAATTAAATCTGCCACAGATACGCCGGATTTTAAGTCGCCATCAAGGCACGCCAAAGGACGCATATTGGATATATGCGTCTTTTGGCGTAACGCCGAGGGCGGCTTAAAAGACAAGTAGATGGGCGATTTTATTTTGATCATGGGCCTTATGTTCCGGTGCTGAAAACAACCATTTAAAGGCATTCCGTATCGTAGTAGAAGCCGGAGAAAGCCATGAAGGGGTTGGGTTTCAACACGAGGATGAGGAGTTTGCATATGTGGTGAGCAGGGCCGTTGAAATCCAGGTGGGGCATCATGAAGACAAAATGGAGCTCAGGGCATCGGACACCACGGACCTGATTTTTGAAGATTGCCGGGTACCGGTTGCCAAATCTTCGCAAGGAAGGCGATGGGTTTAAAATCGTCATGTCCGGCCTGGACAGCGGCAGGATTGGTATTGCAGCTCAATCCCTTGGGGTGGCCCAGGCCGCATTGATGCATCAGTCAAGTATACCCGGAAACGCAAGTGGTTCGGGGTGGCCATCACCAAACACCAAGCCATTCGCTTTCAGATTGCGGATATGGCCACAAAGATCGGGGCGACCCGTCAGTTGATTCTTTCTGGGGCTTCCATGAACGACCGGGGGAAAATTCACCCGGGAAGCTTCCATAGCCAAATTATTTGTCTCTGAAATGGTGCAGGAGATCACGGCCTGGGCCATCCAGATCCACGGAGGATAAGGGTTTATAACAAAGATTACCCAGTGGAACGGTTCTACGGAAACGACCGGGTATTTACCATCTACGAAATCACCAGCAAGATCCAGGGTATTGTCATTTCAAATGCAGTACTCAAGGATAAAAGAAAATTATCATTGAAGCTGCGACTCAACAGGTCGAAAACCCCTCATAGCCTTGATTGTATTGGAGCCGGCGAGCGGATTCGAACCGCTGACTTTCTCATTACGAGTGAGATACTCTACCAACTGAGTTACGCCGGCCTTTGACAACGATCCCTATATATCAGGGCTTTTTGTGATTTTCAATCAAAAAAATATCCTGCAAAATAGCACAAAACAGTCTATGTTTCCTGCTTATGCGGGAAAGTCTCATCCCTAACCCACACATAATTTTAAGCCCCAGCCGATCCGGACAGCTGCAAACGTTTTTTACCAACTCCATTTTGTTTATAAAAAGATGCATGGCTCGTTATCGTGAATAATCAGCACAATAATGAATAATTTCCATATGGGTATCGGCAATCATGGCAAGCCCGAGTTTGTCAGCCATGTTAAACACCTTGTCTATTTTGGAATTAATTGTTCTTACATCCTTACCCACCAGTGCAAATCCGATTTCAGCCCAGTCATGGCTGTCATTAAGGCTGGTTTCTGCCACGCTGATGTTAAACCGGTTTTGCAGTTTTGATATCATTGATTTAACAATGGAACGTTTGGCTTTCAGAGAATGAACCTCAAAAAGCCTAAGTTTGATTTGTCCTGTTCCAACAACCATGTTTAACATGCTCCAAATTTGGATGGAAACCGGAGGCCGGAGGGCTACGGCCTGTCTAAGAGCCTGTTTGATAATTAGGGGATCGAAGCGAAATCTCATGAAAATGAGAACCAATTTTCTGTTAATAGGCGGACTATTGACATAAAATTTGGGGGAATTGGAGCCATTTTTATGGGATTGCAGCCGATTCATCAATTATCAAACAGGCTCTATAACATCCTCTTACGGTTTCCGACCTCCCAATTTTGAGAGATGAACGCTCAGCGTTGCGGGGTAAGCCGCTAGGTGTAATCGTAAAACCCCTTGCCGCTCTTACGTCCCAGCCAACCTGCTTCCACATATTTTCTCAGCAGCGGGCAGGGTCTGTATTTAGAGTCCTTGAATCCATCATACAGGGTTTCCATGATGTAAAGGCAGGTATCCAGACCAATGAGATCGGCCAGGGTCAGGGGCCCCATAGGATGGGCCATACCAAGCTTCATGACCGTATCAATGTCTTCTTTGCTTCCAACGCTCTGGTAAAGACAAAATACCGCCTCATTGATCATGGGCATCAAAATCCTGTTAGAAATGAATCCGGGAAAATCATTGGCTTCAGCCGGGGTCTTGCCGAATTTTTTGGACAGCTCCCAAGTCAGTTTAAAGGTCTGTTCGGAAGTGGCAATGCCTTTGATCACTTCCACAAGTTTCATCATAGGTACTGGATTCATAAAGTGCATGCCGATAACCTTATCCGGGCGGGAGGTCTGGGCTGCGATACTGCCGATGGGAATGGATGAGGTGTTGGAGGCCAGAATCACCTGTTCAGGACAGATGTCATCCAGATCCTTGAAAATTTGAAATTTCAAATCCTCACGCTCCACGGCCGCTTCCACCACAAAGTCAGCTTTGGCCATATCCTTTAAATCCGTGGTGGTGGTAATCCTGGCAAGGGTAGCATCCTTGTCGGCCTGGGTTAATTTTTCCTTTTTTAATAAGCGGTCCAGGGAGCCTGTAATTGTGGCAAGGCCTTTTTCACAAAACGCTTCTTTAATATCACTCATGATCACATTCAATCCTGCAGCAGCAGCCACCTGGGCAATGCCGCTGCCCATTTGACCGGAACCAACAACACCAAAAGTTTTAACTTCCATTTTACTGTTCTCCTATACCTTATACATTCAACTTGAAAGAAATTGACCCGGCACGCCATTGCGCTTCCGGGTTTACAGATCATCTTGCCTGTTCAAAAAGAACGGTCTAACGGTTGACGACCATTGCTACAGCCTCTCCGCCGCCTAAACATAGCGAAGCAAGACCGGTTCTTACATCTTTTTTGGCCATTTCATACAATAAGGTGGTCAGAATCCGGGCACCGGAGGCACCAATAGGATGACCCAGCGACACAGAGCCACCATTTACGTTTACTTTTTCCGAATCCAGTTCCAGGACTTTGCTGATACCGGTGGAAGTGCCGGCGAAGGCTTCATTGATCTCGAACAGATCCACATCATCAATACCGATACCCTGTTTCTTTAATACCCTGGGAATAGCGTAAATGGGTGCCATGAGCACATATTTCATATCAATGCCATAGGAGGCCTGGGCACCGATTTCGGCCATGACAGTGCATCCCAGTTCCTTTGCTTTTGATTCGCTCATCACCACCACAGCGCTTGCACCATCTGAGATGATGGACGCATTGCCTGCCGTACCCACACCATCTTTTTTAAACGCGGGTTTCATTTTGGATAAAACTTCAAAGCTTGTCTCCTTGGGGCATTCGTCCGTATCAAAAATTTTTGGGCCCCCTTTTCGCTGGGGGACTGAAACGGGCATAATCTCATCCGTAAACCGCCCTTGGGCCACAGCCTTACATGCTCTCTCAAAGGACTGGGCAGCAAACCGATCCTGGTCCTCACGGGTCACGTCCCAGCGCTCGGAGCAAAGCTCATTGGACATGCCCATGTGAAAATCATTGACAACATCCCACAGCCCGTCATGGACCATATGGTCTTCAATGCGACCCGGCCCCATGCGATGCCCCCATCTGACCTTGTCCATGTAATAGGGCGCCATACTCATGGTCTCCATGCCGCCGGCCACCACAACATCAGCATCGCCGCACTGGATGGCCTGGGCCGCCAGCATAACGGCTTTAAGGGAGGAACCGCACACCTTATTTACGGTAATGGCTTCCACTTCCCAGGGAAGTCCCGACTTCACCACAGCCTGTTTTGCGGGATTCTGGCCGTACCCGCAGGGCAGAACCATGCCCATGATGCACTCATCCACCACGTCATCTTCAATATCAGCACGCCGGACCGCTTCCCTGATTACAAGCCCCCCAAGTGTGGTGGCGCCCATCCTGCTTAATGAGCCGCCAAAACTGCCCAGAGGAGTTCGGGTTGCACTGACGATAACTGCTTTATTCATCCTGCTCTCCTTGATTTTTTACTCTTTTTTTATTTGTTTTTCTCAAATAGTGCCTGAGCTAAAATTTTGTCTGGACGAACGACCATGGGACTAAATTCTGCAACGCCGCAGGTGGGTGGCTTTGGGTTCAAACACTAAATACAAATGTCAGGACTCAGACGCAATACCGGTACCGGACTATGACGGAAAATTTTTTCAATGGTGCTGCCCAAAACAAATTTAACCGATCGACTGTGCCCCAAAGGTCCTAAAATCAGTGCATCTGCTCTGAGATCTTTTGCAGCATAAAGTATCTGTTCACAAGGATCTCCCGAGTCAATGGTGATATCAATTCCTGCCATATCTTTGATGCCTGCGGCTTTTATCTGATCCTCAAGCCGGGCCCTTCGCCGCTGTTTGGCCTTGGGTAAAAATTTCTCTTCGGAAAAGGTGTTTTCGGGGATGTAATGGGATTTAATCCAGGCCAGCTCCTTGGTGCCGATGCAATGAACCACATGAAGCTTTGCGCCTGTTATTTGTGCCATCCATCCCGCCCGTGCCAGAATGTGCTCGGTCCAAGGAGAAAAGTCCACAGCAGCCATTATGTTCCGGAGTTCTCCGGTTTCGGGCAATTCGCGACCTGAGTACATCCGCTTAAAAATGTGTTTATCCCTGACACTGAACAATGCTTTTCTGCAATGGCGGAATACAAATTCTGCGGCACTGCCGAACATGAAGCTGGACAGATTGGAACGTCCTTTATTGGCCATGACCACAAGGTCAGGATCGACCTCATCAATCATGCCAAGGATCTCTTCGGCAGGATATCCCATTTTGATACGGATATCGGTTTTGCCGTCGAATTCAGGGTAACGTGTGTGGATCAGCTCCCTGATCTGGGCAGTCCTGTTTTTTTTAAGTTCTTCCAGGTATTCCTTGGTGTCTTCCCTGCAGGGGTACATCATTCCGGCCATATATACCGGATTAACCTCCCGCAAAGGGACAATAGAACAAATGGTGATCTTGAGATCTGCCTGTCCGGCCAGTCCCAGGGCATAGCCCAGGGTCATGGGCGAGTAATCGGACAGGTCAATACAGGCCAGAATATGGTTGAACCGGTTCATTGTCTGCTCCTGAATTTATCGGAAAATACGCATTTTCTTTTGCCCATGATCAGAACGGGTCTGCCACTTAATAATTTATAATGTGTTTAACAGCCGTTAAGGTAAAAAAATGATTCTAAATTCATGGACAAGTTTTTTAAAGATTGTAACATCTTCATCTGTGGTTGTATAGGCAATGGAATGGATTTTTTAGGTGACAGATTGTTACGGGTTTGTAACAGCCTGTAGCGTGTTATTTTTTCCGGATTTTTACCGAATTAGCATGGGCATCCAGGCCTTCGGTCCGGGCCAGGGTGATCACATCATCTGCCTCCTTTTCAAAGGCGGCTTTGGAATAATGGATCAGGCTGGTTTTCTTGGTAAAATGGGATACGCTCAAGGCCGATGAAAACCGGGCCGTACCTGCTGTGGGCAATACATGGTTGGGGCCTGCAATATAGTCGCCCATGGGTTCGGGGGTGTGCGGTCCAAGGAACAGGGCCCCTGCATTTTGAATCCTGCCAATATAATCAAAAGGTGATTCAACAATGATTTCAAGATGTTCGGGCGCCAGGCGGTTGGACAAGTCAATGGCCGTATCAATATCCGGTACCACCAAAATCGCGCCAAAATCATTGATAGCCGCTCCGGCAATCTCCTTGCGGGACAATGTATGAAGCTGGGTTTCAATCGCAGCAGAAACCTTTTGCGCCAGATCTTTGGAATCCGTTACCAGCACAGCCGATGCCAGCACATCATGCTCTGCCTGGGAAAGCAGGTCTGCGGCAATGCATTCCGGGTCTGCGGTTTTATCTGCGATGATCAGAATTTCGCTAGGCCCTGCAATCATATCAATACCAACGGTTCCGGAAACAATTTTTTTGGCAAGGGTGACATAAATATTTCCCGGCCCCACAATCACATCCACCTTGGGCACCTGGGCAGTTCCGTAAGCCAGTGCCCCAATGGCCCAGGCAGAACCGGCCTTGAAAACCGAATCAATGCCCACGGCCCGGGCTGCCGCAAGAAGATGGGGATTGATTTTTCCGTCAGCCATGGGAGGGGTCATCAAAGAGATTGATTTTACGCCTGCCACTTTGGCCGGAATTGCGCCCATGAGCACAGACGACACCAAAGGCGTCTTGCCACCCTGGGCCCCGGGGGCATAGATACCTGCTGCTGCCACGGGCCGGACCATTTGACCCACCATCACCCCGTTTCTAGGGGTGTCCATCCATGAATTTTCCCGCTGACGGCTGTGAAACGCCCTGAGCTGTTCAACGGCCCGGTCAAGGGTTTTCAAAAACTGCGGGGATACCTGGGCCAGGGCCTGTTCAAACTCCTGTGCCGTTACTTTAAACGTATCCAGGGTAACAACCGGGGAGTCAAACCTGTTGGTATATTCGATGAGCGCCTCATCACCTCTTTTTTTAACATCATCCAGAAATGCCTGGACATTGTCCTGATCTTTCCTGGAAAACCCCAGGCCTCTTTCTATGGTATCCTGGACCCTTTTTTCCGCTTCCGGTGAAGGGTAATTAAATATTTTCATGACCTATCTCTTTATTTTTATTCATTTCATCTAAACACGGGTTTGGGTTCAGAGGGCTTGGTCATAACATCGACCACAAACTTAGGCTGAGTTGACCAAAGAGAAACCCAACCTATGGGAAATTCGTATGGTCTAAGAGCTAGCGAAATCTCATGAAAATGAGAACCAATTTTTACAAATTTTCTGTTAATCCGGACTATTAGCATAAAATTTGGGAGAATTGGAGCCATTTTCATGAGATTGCAGCCGATTCATCAATTACCAAACAAGCTCTAAAATATGACCAAGGTCATTCAAACTTATATATCAATTTTTAACACAGAAAACCAATGTCAAATCCACTGAGGTTGGCCAGTTAAATAATCCAAAGTTTTTCTTGACATATCCCACACTTTGATCTATATTTTGATCAAATGATCATAATGAGAAAAAACAATGTCAAGACCTAAGCGACCCAGATGTATTGCATCCGAACCGGCCATTAAGGGGTTCAAACCCAGAGGAACAGAGGAGACCGGAGAAGTCATCCTTTCTCTGGAAGAATTTGAAGTCCTCAGGCTCATAGATTATAAAGGTATGGATCAATCCGGAGCCGCCCAGGTTATGGATGTTTCCCGGCAGACCGTAGGACGGGTTTTAAAAACTGCCCGCTATAAAATCGCCGACTCTTTGGTTACAGCCAAGCGGCTCACACTCCAGGGGGGGTGCTATGAAATGCGAGGCCGGGGAAAGGGCAGAGGGTGGCGGCGTAAGTTCAGAAAACCCTAGGGAAGTTAATACAAAACGGAGGTCAACACCATGAACAGCGAACACATTCTTTCCGAAAGCCTTGAAGACTATCTTGAAGCCATACTGGAACTTCAGACCATGAATACGGTTGCCCGGTCAAAAGATATTGCCGCAAGATTGAATATTAAATGCGGATCTGTTACCGGGACACTTAAAAAACTGGCTGACCGAAAGCTGATCAATTACGAACCTTACGGCTATATCACCCTGACCGACAAAGGGGATAAAATCGCAAAAGAGGTTACAACGCGACATAATGTGTTCAAGCATTTTTTGTTTAAACATGTGCAACTTGATGAAGATACCGCTGAACAAACCGCATGCCGTATGGAACATGCCATGAATCATAAAAATTTTATGAAATTCAAGGCGTTTGTGACAAAACTGGATGCCTGATAGTTAACCATTACCCTTTAACAACGCCCGAGAGGCACATTTATGTAAGGGCCTGATCAGGTTCAATTCAGATTCAATCATCTCTTTGATATTTTACCGGCTTGGGGGTCTTCCCCGAGGTTTTGTATTCGTTTTATTATTCCTTTTCTGTGAACCCAGGTATTGGTGTTAAATCAAATTCACAGTGTTTGCCAAAGATTAGAATTGATGCCTTTCAAAATGAGATCAGACATATTGCCAGAAAAAAAATTATGCCAGGTATGGGTTGCAGTCCTGTTTTTTATATTCATTCTTTCCGCTGCAGCCAGGACTGCCGGGCCGGTGGTGCACATCATTCCCGTTTCCGGAATGGTTGAGCCGGGTATGGCCGCATACCTCAAACGGGTGGTATCCGATCTTGAAAAGGATGAGGCCGCCATTTTGGTTTTTGCCATGGACACATTCGGAGGACGGGTGGATGCAGCCTTTGATATTGTTCAGACCATCAGTACCGTACCCAAAGAAAGAACCATTGCCTATGTGGAGAAAAGAGCCATTTCCGCAGGTGCGCTCATCGCACTTTCCGCCGGCACCCTGATCATGAGGGAAAACACCCTTATCGGAGACTGTGCGCCCATTGTACAGACCAGTGAAGGACACAAGGAAGCCGGTGAAAAAACCCAGACCGTCCTCAGAGCACAATTTCGCACCCTTGCCAAACGGAACAACTATCCCCAGGTTCTGGCCGAATCCATGGTATCCAAATCCATGGAGGTCTATAAAGTAACCTGGGAAAATCGTTCTGAATATATGGATAAAACGTCCTGGCAGGAGCTTTCCGAAGAAGAGAAGGCAAAGGTCACTCGTAAAACCACCATTGTCAGCAAAGGTGAGCTTTTGACCATGGATGACAAAGAAGCTGCCGATCTTGGGTTTTCCCGGCAAAGCGTTACCACCCTTGACCAGGCCCTTGAAGTCATGGGGTATGGGTCGTCTCAGAAAATAGAGGTGTCGGAAAACTGGTCGGAAAATTTTGTCCGATGGCTCCAGCCCTTCCTGCCGATTCTCATGATTTTAGGCATTGGTGCCGTGTATACGGAGATTAAGGCCCCGGGATTCGGCATCCCCGGCATTGTGGGTATTATTTGCCTGGGATTTGTGTTTTTCAACCAGTATCTGGTGGGACTTGCCGATTATACGGAAATCCTGGTATTCATCATCGGTTTTCTGCTTCTGGGCATGGAAATGTTTGTCCTGCCGGGATTCGGTATCGCCGGTGTCAGCGCCATCATTGTTCTGGCCGCAGGCCTTGTACTCTCTTTTCAGAATTTTGTGCTGCCCGACCCAAACCTGCCCTGGCAGGGCGATCTCATGATGAAAAATTTGGGACTGGTCATGGGCAGCGCCCTTGGCGCGCTGCTGGTGTCAATGTCTGTGGTGCGTTTTGTTTTGCCCAAACTGTCAAAAATAGTTCAGGGACCGTATCTGGATGCCACACTCCGGGATTCCCGTGCCGAACCCACCGAGGCGCTAGGTATATCCGGCGGTGATGAAGGTATTTCTTTGACAACGTTACGGCCTTCGGGCAAGGTGCGCATCAGGGACAGAAAAGTTGATGCCGTTACCCAGGGCGATTTTATCGGTCCCGGCACACCGGTCCGGGTGGTCCAGGTCACCGCAGGCCATGTCATTGTTGAAACCATGGTGGAAAAGAGAGAAAAATGAGTGCCTGGATTCTGCCTTTACTTCTCCAGATCATCGCCCTGTTGATTGTTGTTGCCGAGGTGTTTCTGCCATCCATGGGGCTTTTATCCATAACAGCTATAGGGCTTGGGGGGTACTCTCTTTTTCTTGTGTTCAACACCTTTCCCATTTCAGTCTTTTATGCGGTCCTTGGGGCAGATTTAATTGTACTTCCTGTGGTGCTTATTCTGGGATTTAAATTACTTGAAATTTCTCCCTTGTCTCTTAAAACAAAACTGCCGGCATCCCAGGGTGTGGTTGCCCAGTCCCCGGATCTTAAAAACTACCTGGACGGCACCGGGCACAGCATCACACCCCTTCGTCCGTCTGGAACAGCTATGATTAACGGTGTCCGCCTGGATGTGGTCACGGATGGCGAATTTATCGAGGCAGATGCGCCGTTAACGGTCTGTAAGGTGACGGGTAATCAGGTGGTCGTCTGCCGCGAAGAAAACATATAATTTTAAACAAAGGGGTTTATTATGCAAATTATGTCTATTCTTATGATCATTGCAGGCATCATTGGCCTGGTGATTATTTACTTTGCATTTTCTTACATTGGGTTGTGGGTTCAGGCCCTGGTGTCTGGTGCCCGGGTGGGGCTGTTCAACATTATTTTCATGCGGTTCAGGAAAGTGCCGCCCAAACTGATTGTGGAATCCAAAATCATGGCTGTGAAGGCCGGGATCGATATTGCCACGGATAACCTGGAGTCCCATTTTCTTGCCGGCGGCAATGTCTCCCGGGTGATCCAGGCACTGATTGCCGCAGACAAGGCCAATATTGAACTGTCCTTTAACCGTACTGCCGCCATTGACCTTGCCGGCCGGGATGTGCTGGAAGCGGTACAGATGTCGGTGAATCCTAAAGTGATTGAAACACCCATTGTGGCGGCCATGGCCAAAGACGGTATCCAGCTCAAGGCCATTTCCAGGGTCACGGTGCGAGCCAATATTGACCGCCTGGTGGGCGGGGCCGGCGAAGAAACCATTCTGGCCCGTGTGGGCGAAGGGATTGTCACAACCATTGGTTCCGCCGTCACCCATAAACAGGTGCTGGAAAACCCGGACACCATATCCAAAACCGTTTTAAGCAAGGGGCTGGATGCAGGCACTGCCTATGAAATCCTCTCCATTGATATTGCGGACGTGGATGTGGGCAAAAATATCGGTGCTGAACTTGAAACCGACCGGGCCGAGGCAGACAAGAAGATCGCCCAGGCCAAGGCCGAGGAAAAACGGGCCATGGCCTTTGCCCAGGAACAGGAGATGAAGGCCCGGGTTCAGGAAATGAAGGCAAAGGTGGTGGAGGCCGAAGCCCAGGTGCCCCTGGCCATGGCCGAGGCGTTCAGAAGCGGCAACCTTGGTATTATGGATTATTATAAAATGCAGAATATCAGCGCCGATACCCGGATGAGGGACACCATTGCGTCTCCGGATCAGCCTGATGAACCTTTGAAATAAACAGCATGGGCACACAAGCTTTTCCATGGAAGGCTTGTGTGCCCACAACAAAACAGGATAACCGTATGGACTTTGGCGATATTATCAGTTTCATTTTATTTCTGATTTTTATTGCGGCTCCTTTTTTGAATAGAAAAAAGGCAAAAAATACGCAAACGTCAGACAAACCAAAGCAGAGCGTATTTTCCGTTCTGGGAAAAATGCGTCAGTTCCTTAAAGAGGCGGCCCGGGAAATGGAAACCCAGGCAGAGCAGGCCCGGAAAAAAGAGGCTTCCGGGCAGAACAAACACCCCCGGGAACTGCATGAAAGCCCCTTTGGCCAGGCCGGGCAAGACGCTGCAGCTCAAACCTTCTGGGATCAAATTGATGACAGGGAAGATGTGGATTTTTATTCCGGTGACCCGGAAGCCCAAGTCCTTGAGCCCATTGAGCCTGTACATGAAAAATCGCTTTTGGCGTCCCCAAAAAAAGAACCCCGCAAAAAATCTGCCAACATACCGAAAACAAGGCATTCAAAACCGGTACCCCGAACCTCTTTCGGACATGATACCATGCAGCCAAGTTACCCGGTATCTTGTCCAAAACGGTTTTTGGCCCGGAGTCTTCAAAAGGCCGTTATCTGGTCGGAGATCCTTGGAAAACCGGTTGCGTTAAGGGATTAAAATGGCATTGTAACACCCTGGTATACTATTGGTTTGATGTCCTGCTGCCCAATCCACACCTCAAACATCTCTTTCGGCAGGTCCGGGCAGACCTCCGGCAGATCCGTATCCACCATGACCAGTGATTCAAACCGGGGTCTTTTCTCTTTTTCTTGGGACTCCCCCATTGCCCGGTCAATGGTATCAAGGACTGCAAGGGTCGCATTAACCGCCTTCCGGACCAGGGTCGGAAGTTCTGTGTTATAAAAATCCCCGGAACAGGGATGCCGGTATTTAAGCTGGCCTGAAAAAAACGGCAAGGCACAGGGTTTGCTGAAAGGATAAATCAATCCAGCAGTAGGATCAGCTACGGGATGTGAGGTGCCGGCCATTTTGATCGTCACCTTGCGTATGACAGAAGCGCCAAACAAGGCATGGGATATTGAGTGCCATTGCAGGGTGCGTTTCAAAAGGGACGTTTGGGGGCATTGAGGCCAAAACAGGCTGGCCATAAGCGTATAAAGCGTTGGCCTTGAAACCTTTGTCTGCCTGATAATTTTATGCAGCCGGGTTTTTCCGCGGAACAGATATTGAAAATGAACATCCATGGCAGTTTCAAAATATCGGTGCCTGGCGGTGGCCCCGTGGTGAAGTCCGCTCATGCCTGTATAATAGTAAACCAATGGGTGAAAAATTGTGTCTGACATGATGTGGCATACGGCGCCGGCGGCAAGTGCCAGTGCCGGGGGCGTTGTCCGGTGGTCGTTCAGAAATCTCAGCACCGGCGCAAGGGCTTCTTTGCCTGGGCGATGAAACAAGCCGGCCAGGGCCTGTATCTGTTTTTTCCGGGGGCCTGCCAGGTAATAGAAGGGTGAATCAGGGCACACCGCGCCCAGAAGAAACAGGGCCGGAAATGTTTGAACCGGTTGAAAAAACTGTGAGGATCCGGGCAGATCCCGGATCACATGTTCCGCCAGCGTCAAATGTGTAATCTCTTTTGGCATTTTTATCCTTGTTTCTGGTATTCATATTTGGTTGGTGATATAGAAAGCCAAATAATATCACAGTCAATATGGATAGCATATGTCTCCAAAAAAATTTTGCTGGTGGAAGCTCACCCCATTTTCAGGCTGGGTTTGGATGTTGCGCAAGCCATTGATGAAATAAACCATATAAAACCTGACCTGATCATTACGAATCTTTCCTTAAAACAGTCTGACGGCCTTGTCTGGTCAAATATGTGAAACAGCATCACTGCCATATTCTGTCCATGCATGATGAATACCTTTATGCGCCTAGGCCCTTGTCTGCCGGTGCCCATGGTCAAAATAAAATCGCCCATCTGCTTGTCTTTTAAGCCGTCCTTTGGCGTGCCTTGATGGCGACTTAAAATCCGGCGCAGCTGTGGCAGATTTAATTCTGACCATGGGCCTTACCGTTTTTTCCGGCGGCCTTTTTTCTTTTCCCACGCTTCGTTTGCCAGGATCATTTCTCTGATATCTTTTGATGTTTCCGTTACTTCTACCATGAACGCATACTCATCCCTGGAAACCACTATTTTTTCTATCTGTTTGCCTAAAAAATCCTGGATTTGTGTTAACAGATTCTTTTCCTGGCTGCTGCAAAATGATATGGCGTTCCCCTTGGACCGGCCGCGGCCGGTTCTGCCAACCCGGTGGACATAGATCTCTTTTTGTTCGGGAAGGTCATAATTGATCACATAGTCGACATTGGGGATATCAATGCCCCGGGCAGACAGATCCGTGGCAATGAGTATCTTGTCATCTCCCTGTTTGAACCGGGTTAAAATCGCCAACCGCTGACCCTGATCTTTTTTACCGTAAATGGTCAATGCGTTTATATCCGCCCTTGCCAGGGATTTGGCCACCCGTTCAGCCCTGACAGTGGTCCTGACAAAAACCAGGATTTTGCTTTCGGGATTTTCCCGGATGAATTTGCGAAGAAAAAAACGTTTATCCTCCATTTCCACAAAAATAACATAGTGGGATACATTTTTTGATACCGGATCTTCAGGGGAAATCTGAATACGGACGGCAGACGACTTAACCTGTGAATAGGCCAGTTTCTTAATATGTTTATTTATTGTAGCGGAAAAAAACAGGGTCTGATGCCGTTGTTTTAAAAGCCGCTTGATACACTGAATATCCTCAAAAAAACCTTTATCCAGCATCTGATCCGCTTCATCAAGGATTAAAATTTTAACCTGCCGGACATCAATGACTTTCTGACTGATCAAATCAAACATGCGGCCTGGGGTGGCAATCAGGATATCACACCCTTTTATAAGTGTTTGAATCTGTTTATCCTGTTCCACCCCACCGAAAACCGCAAAAGGTCTAACCTTTGTTTTCCTGCATAACGCCATAAAGACCTCTTGTATCTGAACAGCCAGCTCGCGGGTGGGCACCATAATAATACTCTGGATCCCCGGTTTTTTATTCGTCCTTTTCAAATTCAGGACCATATTTATAACAGGCACGGCAAATGCCAGGGTTTTTCCGGTTCCGGTCTGTGCAATGGCCAGAACATCTTCTCCGTTTAAGATAGAGGGAATGGTTTTGTACTGGATATCTGTGGGTCTGATAAGCCCCTGGGTTTTCAAATTCTGCTTCAGGGTGCGGCTTATTGCATATTTGTCAAATTTCATGTCTTTGGCCTTTTATTTATTGGAAACGCCTACCTCATCAAACGTCTTTATATCAGCAAGAATGCGCGTGGCCAAGTCCAGAAGTGTCATACACACAGCCGCACCCGTACCCTCCCCAAGACGGAATTTCAGATCAATCAAAGGTGCCAGTCCCATACGGTCATGCATGTATGTATGGCCGATCTCCACAGATTTGTGGGAGGCAAACAGGTAGTTTTTGGCTGCCGGGGCAAGCTCACAGGCAATCAGGGCACCCGCTGTGGAGATCAGGCCGTCACAGACCACTGGCATGCCTTTGGCCGCACCACCGATCACCAGCCCTGCCAGTCCACCGATTTCAAGCCCCCCGACCTTGGCCAGCACATCAAGGGGATCCTTGGGGTCAGGTTTGTTTATGTCCAGTCCCTTTTGAATCGCAGCAATTTTGCGGGCAACACCTTGATCGTCAATCCCTGTGCCCCGGCCGGTGAGGTTCTCCACAGGCAAGCCCGAAAACGCCGCAATGATGGCCGTAGACGGGGTGGTATTTCCAATACCCATATCCCCTGTACCCAGAAGATCCACAGGAGTTTGGGCGTGAAGTTCATTAACGATTTCAATACCCGCTTCAATGGATTTAACCGCCTCTTCCCGGGTCATGGCAGGTCCCTTTGTAAAATTGCTGGTGCCACGCTTCACTTTTTTATGAAAAATGGGAAGCAAAGGATCAAAGTCATAATTTACACCGATATCCGCGGCGTGCACCCGGGCCCCGGCATGTTTGCCGATAACATTGACAGATGCGCCGCCCCCGACGAAATTGAGCACCATCTGGGGTGTAACTTCTGGGGGGAAGGCGCTGACCCCTTCCTGGACCACCCCATGGTCGCCGGCGCAGATGATGATCCGTTTATTGGTTAAATGTACGTCAATGGTTCCTTTGATGGCGGCCAGACGGGCCCCCATCTCTTCCATAATTCCCAGGCTGCCGGGGGGTTTTGCCTGGTCCTTAAGGCGCTGTCTGGCCTTTTCAAACGCGTTGCGATTCAGTTCAGGGTTAATGGCTAAAATGGTCTGTTCAAGCAGGGTCATGGTTTTGCCTCTAAGTTTTTATCGATAGATCTGCCGGGTTATGATATATCATCTTACCCATTTTCAATAATAAGCGGAATATAAAAACAGGCCTTTTTATATGCACGCCACAGACAAGGATGAGGTCATTCCTCCCAAAACTTTTTTACACCTGCTTTTCAGCCTGGCGCTTCCCATTTCCCTGCAATGTCTTCTGACCAGCTCCATGGCCGTCATAGATATGCTCATGATCGGTCGGCTTCATGATGCGGCCGTGGCGGCCGTGGGTCTTGCCAATCAGTTTGTTTTTATCTTTTTTGTTATCCAGTTTGGGATCCACTCTGGCATTGCCATATTCACGGCCCAATACTGGGGTAAAGGGGATCTTTCACGGATCCACCAGTTATCAGGCCTTGGAATCCTGGCAGGATTTGCCATAGGCTCTGTCTTTGCCGGTGCTGCCCTGTTTTTTCCCGCAGCCGTGATCTCATTATTTTCCAGGGATGCCGACGTGATACGTCTTGGTGCCGGGTATCTTCGTATTGTGGGCTTTGCCTTTCTTCCTTTTTGCGTCACCTTCTCCTTTATGACCAATATGCGGAGCATGGGCTTTGCCATGGTGCTTTTGATCTCTTCCTTGGCAGCAGTGGTCTTAAACATTATGCTCAATTACTGCCTGATTTTTGGCCACCTTGGCTTTCCCGCCATGGGTGTCACCGGTGCGGCACTGGGCACCTGCACGGCAAAATTAGCTGAAACCGGCCTGTTGACGGCAATCATTTACCTGAAGCCCTATCCCCTTGCCGCGTCAGTAAAAAAAATGCTGGGCTTTGATTTCGCCTTTGTCAAACGGGTTGCTGCTACCTGCTGGCCCGTGTTCCTCAATGAATTTTTTTGGGTCACAGGTGTGAGCATGTACAAACTGGTTTATGCCCGCATGGGAACCCAGTCCATTGCAGCGGTCAATATCGTGGCGACCTTTGAGGAGTTTTTATTTATCCCTTTTTTTGGCATGTTCCATGCCGGTTCCATTCTCATCGGCAACAGCATTGGGGCAGCAAGATACCAACAGGCGTTTGCCTACGGTAAATTCATGCTTTTCTTCCAGCTTCCCATGGCCCTTGGCGCAGGACTTGGGCTTATCCTGTGCCGGCATTTTATCCTGGGATTTTACAATATTTCCACGGCAGCCTACGATAATGCCTTCTATCTGATGCTCACAACCGGTCTTATTTTTTGGGCAAAAACCACCAATTTCACAACCGTGGTATCAGTATTCAGAGGCGGCGGAGACACAAAATTCGGCTTTCTCATGGATCTGAGCGCCGTATGGTGCATTGGTGTGCCCATGGCGTTCACAGGTGCGTTTGTCCTTGGTTGGCCCGTATATGGTGTTATGGCTCTGATTGCTTTGGAAGAGATGTTCAAACTGATTATCGGGTTGCCCCGCTTTTTTTCAAAAAAATGGATTAAAAGCCTTGTAGCCGACCCGGAAACTTCACCTGAACATACCCCTTGAATTATCCGTGAAGAAAGGAGAAAAAATTGAAATAGATAGGAGCCCATGTAAATGTTAGAGCCTGTTTGATAATTGATGAATCGGTTGCAATCCAATGAAAATGGCTCCAATTTCGCCAAATTTTATATCAATAGTCCGGCTATTAACAGAAAATTTGTGAAAATTGGTTCTCATTTTCATGAGATTTCGCTTCGATCCCCTAATTATTAAACAGACTCTAAGTGAAGTGGATACCGAGCTTGTGCCTGGCAAGCCTATTGACCCGAGCATGTTCAACGATACTAACGTTGGACGATTGTTAGATAAGCTTTTCCACG
>PDWI01004489.1_pt1 | contig 18665 bp, 16 predicted proteins | sample 1430891 | NCBI WGS metagenome assembly PDWI01 (sample SAMN01162508, study PRJNA174530) | Oral metagenome, whole genome shotgun sequencing project. | biome: Marine environment; feature: Marine mammal; material: Swab sample of the gingival sulcus; isolation source: swab sample of gingival sulcus...
AAAACTATAAATCAGACAGTTTTAAGAATAGATAATTCTTTACAAAAAGTTACTAAAATTTTAAATCAATATAAAAATAGTGATTTTAGAAAAAATATAGATGAAACTTTGTTTAGAGGAGGAGAGTTACAAAATCTTTTAGTTGGATTAAATAATCTTCAAAAGGGAATGACAGAAAAAATTGCACAGGGGTACCGAATAGGATTAGTTTTAGAACATGAATCTTCAAATTTAAAAAATGAGGTTACTTTTTTATCAGAATCAACGCAAAAACAAACGCTTGCCGTAAAGGAAACAGCTGCTTCTGTTGAAGAGATAACATCTAATATTAAATCAAATACACAAAATGCAATAAAGATGTCAGATGCAAGTTCTGATTTAAAAGAGTCTTCACGTAAAAGTATGCTTTTATCAAATGGTACTATTGAAGCGATGAAAAATATTGATATATCTACCTCTGCTGTTGAAGAGGCTATTGGTTCAATCTCACAAATAGCATTTCAAACAAATATATTAAGTTTAAATGCAGCAGTAGAAGCTGCAACTGCTGGAGAAGCTGGAAAAGGTTTTGCCGTTGTTGCCCAAGAGGTGCGAAATTTAGCTTCAAGAAGTGCCGAAGCTGCTAAAACTATTGAAAATTTAGTTACACAGTTAAAGCAACAATCATTATTAGGAAAAAAATCGTCTGAAAATATGAAACTAGAATATGAGAATCTTAATAGTAATATCTCTAGTACTCTTGAGTTTATAGAAAATATAGTTTCTGCCTCAAAAGAACAGGGTAGAGGAATAGAACAAATTAATAATTCTATACAAGATATAGATCAATCTACTCAGATAAATGCGAATATTACAAATAGGGTACGACATATTGCAGTACAAAGCTATAATATAGCAACACAATTAGTAGAAACAAATTCAAATATGGAATTTGTAGGGAAAGATGATATTAAAATTAGACTAAATAATAATAATGAAAATTTTCAAGGTAAAGAAAATAGACATGATTTTTAGTTACTCGTAACCAAAAAGTAACTCGAAAATTATACAATCCTAAAAATAAATATAAAAGGATTGATTTGTCAATTTTTCAAAATAAAAATAAAAATGTTGCATTGCAAGAAAATATTATTAGATATTTTTTAATTGCAGCAGCTACTATCTCTATATTAACCACATTTGGTATTTTATTTTCTATACTTTTTGAAGCTATAGAGTTCTTTAAATTAAAAAGTTTTTTTTACTTTTTCACAGGGACTGAATGGTCTCCTGGTACGGTTAATAGTAAATTTGGTGCTTTGCCAATTTTTGCAGGTACTTTTATTATTACTTTAATAGCCATGAGTGTTGCTTTACCTATTGGTTTAGGAAGTGCAATTTTTATGAGTGAATATGCTTCATCAAGACAAAGAACATATCTAAAACCACTTTTAGAAATTTTAGCAGGTATTCCTACAGTGGTATATGGTTTTTTTGCTGCTATTACTGTTGCCCCTTGGATTGTGAGTGTTTGTAACTCTTTTGGAATAGAAGCTTCTTTTAATAGTGCATTGGCTTCAGGTGTTGTTATGGGTATTATGATTATCCCTGTTATCTCATCATTGAGTGATGATGTGATAACAGCAGTTCCTGAGAGTTTACGAAAAGGTTCCCTGGCTTTAGGAATGACACAAGCTGAGACAATTAAAGATATTGTATTACCTTCAGCAATGCCAGGAATTATCTCTGCATCATTATTGGGTATTTCAAAAGCGTTGGGGGAAACGATGATTGTGGTTATGGCAGCAGGATTACGACCGAATTTATCATGGAATATCTTAGAAGATATGACAACCGTAACAGTTAGAATTGTTGATAGTTTAGTTGGAGATCAAGCATTTAATTCTCCTGCAACACTTAGTGCATTTGCTCTGGGTTTGATACTCTTTATAGTAACTTTATTATTAAATATTATTTCAGTACGATTGATTCAGAAATTTAAAGAAAAATATAAAATGAGTAGTTTATAATGGCAAAAATAAAAAATAAAAAAAACAATATCTTTTATGATCCAAGTTTAAAAAAAAGACATGCAAAGGCGAAATTTTTTAAGTATTTTACAATTATATCTTTAGTATTTTCATTATTATTTTTAGCAATATTTTTAAGTGATATGATTATAAAAGGAAGTACAGCCATACAACAAACTTATGTTCAAGTTGAAGTAACATATAATGAAAAAAGTGCAAAAAGTTACAGAAAAGCAGTGAAGCGTAAATATCTTAATATAGTAAGCCGGGCAGCTTTACGAGAGATACCGATGCGAATGAAAAATGATCCTAGTTTAATGGGTACAAAAAATCTAATCTGGATCTTAGCTGATGATCAAGTTGATATGTATATGAAAAACTATTACTATAAAATTAAAAAGAAAGATTTAATTACTATTAGAGAATTGGTACAAAATGATAGATTAGAAAAACGATTTAATACTATTTTCTTTACTCACGGCGATAGTAAAACTCCTGAATATTCTGGTATTTTATCTGCTATGGTAGGAACTATTATGACACTTCTAGTTGCTATGCTTGTAGCCTTTCCTATAGGTGTAGCAACTGCTGTTTATTTAGAAGAGTTTAGTACTCAAAATAGATGGAGTGAATTTTTAGAAGTAAATATTAATAATCTAGCAGCTATACCATCTATTTTATTTGGACTTTTGGGACTTGCTATATTTATTAATCTTTTTGGATTTCCTAGAAGTTCGGCACTTGTAGGTGGTTTAACTTTAGCTTTGATGACTTTGCCTATTATTGTTGTAAGTTCAAGGGCAGCCTTGCGAAGTGTACCTGCTAGTATTAGACAAGCTGGATATGGTTTGGGGCTAACAAAAGTGCAAGTTGTAAAAGATCATGTTTTACCATTAGCTTTTCCTGGTATTATGACAGGTTCTATTATTGGACTTGCTCAAGCTATGGGGGAGACTGCACCATTAATTATTGTAGGTATGATTGCATTTATTCCTGATAGTCCTAATACTATTTTAGAAGCGGCAACTGTTATGCCAGCACAGATATTTACATGGGCAGGTATGCCTGAACGGGCATATATAGAAAGAACAGCAGCTGGTATTTTAGTTCTTTTAACTGTTCTTATCTCTTTAAATGCCTTTGCTGTGTATCTTAGAAAACGATTTGAAGTGAAGTGGTAATACACCACTTCCTAATCAATTATAATTAATAATTCAGTTTCTTATCTAAATATCTATTTATATTTGTATAAATAAATCCATTTTTATCTATAAATGTTAAGTGTTCTTTTTTAAGGTCTTTTACATCTTTTAGTCCCATAACGGCTAAAATTGTTTTTACCCCCGCTAAGAGATTTTTATGATAATTAGCAACCTTTTTAGAATGTTTTTCAACTAAATAAGAACTTCTTAATTTTTTATCTTGAGTTGCCAGTCCTACTGGACATTGGTGAGAACCACTACCTGAACACATTCTAGCTCTTATACACCCAGCACTCATCATAAATCCACGAGCTAGATAAATAAAATCTGCACCCAACGCCATAACAACAGCTATATCATCAGGAGTAAGGATTTTACTTGCAGCAATGATTTTAATTTTATTTCTAATACCAAATTCTTTTAATACATTATCAGCAATATGCACAGCATCATTGACATGGAAACCAACTCTATCCATTAAAAATAATGGAGCAGTGGCACTACCACCATCACCACCATCAATACTAATAAAATCAGGAATTCCAGCAATATTATCCTCATCTCTTCTTTTTATCTCTTTTGCTAACTCTTCAAACCCCTCACGACTAGAGATAACAATTTTAATACCAACTGGTTTTTTTGATAGTTTTTGTAACTTTGCAACAAAATCAAAAAGTTCAATTGGATTATGTGCATAAGGAAATCTATTTGGAGATATAACTGCTTTGTTTACAGGAATATTTCTATAATATGCTATTGCTTCACTAACTTTTTGGGCTGCTAGTTTACCTCCTGTTTGTTTAGCACCTTGTGCTAGTTTAATCTCTGTCATTTTACAAAATGCCATTGTTTTTTGGTATCTATCTTCATTGAAATTACCATCATTGTCTCTTACTCCATAGAGTCCTGAACTCATTTGAAAAATAATATCAGGCATATCATCGGGAACCTCTTTTGGAAAAGATTCTAGGGGAGCATTCCAATTTGGTCTAAAAAAGAGATATTGCTTTTTATCAAAAATATATGTTTCAGATTCTTTTGGATCTAAAAGTTTTTTTCTAAAATATTGAGTTGCAACATAGCTATTGAATAAACATTTAATTATATTAAAAACTTTTTTATTAAATCCTTCTATTTTAATACGATCCATATAGGTGTCATTATGATTTTTATGTGTAAAAAAGAAATTTGTTGTTAAGCTCCCCTCTCCTGTATTTATAGGAAATTGACCATCAAAGGCAGCTTTTGTAAAAGCACGAGTTCCTTCGGGAGATATAGCCCCATCACTCATAGCGCTTCTTGCAATAATAGTTTTTGCCACAAATGGTCTCTCTCTATTTTCTCCAAATATTACAGAAAAATCTTGATTTATTTCATTATCGTTTAATGGACTATTTGAATGTTTCATTAAAAATTTTGGATTATCTTGTGGTTGTGTGGGGGAAAATGAAGCATACCCTGCTAGATCATTTGCTGCTTTATATACCCAATCTACTTTATCTTTTGATTCATAGAAAGTTTCATCACCAAAATACTGTCTAAAAGGCTCCCTTAAAGCCTCAAAAAAGTATCTCATTCTTCCGATGAGTGGATAGTTTATGAGTAGTTGGTGTTTTCTTTGTATATATTTATCATATATAATCACATTTATAATGACAAAAAATATAATCCCAAAAATAATTTCAAATGCAAGTTCCATTGAGTTCCTTTTTCTATTTATAATATGTGGCGATTATACTCCATATAATATAAAATTAAGCTCTAATTATAAAAAGTACATTTGGGGTCAGACCCCATTTAGGGAATAAAACTTAATCTTACCTTTCATAGATTGTAATCATATAGTAACTTTTATTTTGTACTATTCTTGAAATTTAAATTATAAGAAGATTATTAATGAAAAATAAAAACAAAATAGAGGTTGATAAACTAAATTTGTGGTATGGTTCTAAACATGCTTTACATGATTTAGATATAAAACTCTATAAAAATCAGATCACTGCTTTAATAGGTCCATCAGGTTGTGGTAAATCAACATTTTTACGATGTTTAAATAGAATGAATGATTTAGTTAGTTCAGCACGCATTACAGGTAGAGTGATTATCGATGGGCAAGATATTTATGCTAAAGAGGTTGATGAAGTAAGTGTTCGTAAAAGAGTTGGTATGGTTTTTCAACAACCAAATCCATTTCCAAAATCTATTTATGAAAACGTTGCTTATGCTCCTTTAAAACATGGTATTGTAAAAAAAGGGCAAGAGTGTGATGCCTTAGTAGAAAAATCATTAATCAGTGCAGGTATTTGGGATGAAGTAAAAGATATATTAAAAGAACCTGGGACTGGACTTAGTGGTGGTCAGCAACAAAGATTGTGTATAGCAAGAACAATTGCTGTGCAGCCTGATGTTATTTTAATGGATGAACCAACATCAGCTCTTGATCCAATTAGTACAGAAAAAATTGAGGCTTTGATGTTGGAGTTAAAAAAAGATTATACAATAGTAACGGTCACACACAATATGCAACAAGCAGCAAGGATAGCAGATATGACGGCATTTTTTCATCTTGGGGACATAATAGAGTATGATGAAACAGAAAAAATATTTATAAATCCAACAGAGAAAAAAACTGAAGATTATATAACTGGTAGATTTGGTTAAAAGGGAAAATATGTTAGCAAATTATGAAGAAAAATTAGATGAGATTAAAACAGAGATAATTAGTATTAGTCAAAGATTATTAAAAGCAAATGAGTTAGTTGTTGAGGGATTAATAGATTGTGATGAAAAATGTTTTATTGATGCAAAATCAAAGATTAAAAATGTAAGCGCTATAGTCAAAGAGATTGATAATAAAATTATTACTACCTTAGCATTACATTCACCAGAAGCAAGAGATTTAAGAACAATGGTTTCTTATCTTAAAATTACAAATGAGATTTTAAGGGCATCTTCAAATACAAGAAATTTTATAAAGGGTTTTATAGAAGAGTGTAAAAATGCAGATAAAAATATTATTAAAGAGTATGCAATTCCTATGCAAAAATCAACAGTTGAGGCTATTAAATATACTATGGCTATGCTTTGTATTGATTGTGTTGATGAGATACAAGAATATTTTAATAAAATTGTAATTGCAGAAAATAAAACAGATGATTTATATGAGATGATTGAAGCAGAATTATTAAAACAAAAACCAAAAGAGGGTGAGTTTCACCAATTTCATAAGATGTTGCTTGTTTTAAGAAGAAGTGAAAAAATAGCAGATAGAGCCATGAGTATTGCTAGTTTATTATTATATGCTAATAATGGTGGAGAGATACATCGAGTTTAAAATTTGGGTATAATTGAATATGAATACAATTTTAATAGTAGAAGATGAAGTGGATATTTTAGAACTTTTAGAATATACCCTAAGTAAGGAATATGAGGTTATAGGATGTTTAGATACATCAAATGTTATTGATATTTTAGATGAAGAAAATATTGATTTAATTTTAATGGATAGAAATCTTCCAAATGTTGAGGGGAGTGTTTTTATTCATAAATTAAGACAAAAGGGATACTCAATAAGTGTGATATATCTAACGGCAAAAGATTCAGATGAAGATATTTTAGAAGGCTTTCAAAGAGGGGGAGACGATTATATCACTAAGCCCTTTAATATAGATATTTTAAAAGCGAGAATTAAATCAGTTTTAAATAGAACAAAAAAAACTCAAGAAGTTATAAAAGTAAGAGATATAATTTATACAAAAAGTCAAAAAAGTTTTGAAATTGATGGTAAAATTATTCAATTAACACATTTAGAACATGATTTACTTTTAGAATTTCTTAAAAATTCAGATATTTTATTAAGTAGAGATACTTTACTTGAAAATGTTTGGGAAGATAGTATGAATGTAAAACCAAAAACTGTCAATGTTGCCATTAAAAGATTAAAAGAAAAAATTGACCCCATGGGACAAAAAGGGTATATAAAAGCAGTAAGAGGTGAGGGATATATTTTTTATAAAGGTTCTTCTAAATGTTAAAATTACATGATATTTTTTTACGAAAATTTCTTATTTTATTTACCGCTATTTTTCTAGTAATGGCAACAATCTCTTATTTTTGGATAAAAAGTATCTATATAGAACAAACAAAAATAGATCTATTACATAATATTGACCTTTTTGCTTTACAAATAGAAAATTTAGAAACCTTAGATAAAAAAGTAAAAGATGCACACAGCGTAATAGGTTCTAGAATAACTGTTATTAATAAAGATGGTGTAGTTCTAGCAGAATCTAATAAAAATAAATTTTTGATGGATAATCATCTTAATAGATCAGAAGTTTTACAATCAAAATATAATAAATTTGGTTCAATTGTAAGATATTCTAACACTTTAAAAAAAGATTTTTTATATGTATCAAAAAAACAGATTTTAAATGGCGAAGATTATTATATTAGAATGGCACAAGATTTAGCAAAAATTGATGAAGCGTATATCTATATGTCATTTAAAGTTGCTATTTTATTTATTATTTTTATAGTAATATTTTTTCTTGTTACTTTAAAAATTAGTCAAAAAGTTCAATATGAGACAAATGCAATAATGAAGTTTTTAAAGAATCTTATTAAACAAAATAAATCTTCAAAAATAGAATCAACTTACTCTTTAGAGTTTCAAAATATCACTAAATCATTAACAAAAGTATCAGAAAGTTTATCTAAAAAAGAGAAACAAAAAGCAAAATATACATCAAAATTAAAGTTGGCAAATCGACAAAAAGATGATATTATCTCTGCTATTTCTCATGAATTTAAAAATCCCATTGCTGTTATTAGTGGATATAGTCAAACATTACTAGATGACAAAGAGTTAAATGCGATTATTAGGGAAAAATTTTTAGAAAAAATATTTTTAAATTCTCAAAAATTAACAAATATGATCGATAGATTACGATTAACTATTAAACTAGATGAGGGGAAACAACCATATAAATTTAAAAAAGCAAATCTTACAAATATTGCAAAAGGTATTATTACTGATTTAAAAGAGAGTTATGCTTCACGAGATATAGTCTTAGAAGCTGATGATATATTTATGAAAATAGATGAAACTATGATGGGTATTGTTATAACAAATTTAATAGAAAATGCTTTGAAATATTCGCAAGATAGTGTAATAGTTACAATTTCAAAGGAAAAATTATCGGTTAGTGACACAGGAATAGGGATTAAAAGTAAAGATATACCCAAATTAACAGATAAATTTTATAGAGTATCAAATAATGGCTGGAATAACTCTATGGGAGTCGGGCTATCGTTGGTTTTAAGTATTTTAAAATTACATAATTTTAGACTTGAGATACAAAGTACTGAAAATAAAGGGTCAACTTTTAATATTGTTTTTTAGATTTTATTAGTTTTTAAAAAGCTTAGCAAGTTCCCTAATTGGATTATTGTGGGTATAAATTTTTGTAAATTCAATACCTGATTGTTTGAGCTGTTCATATAACTTATAGTCATTTTTTTTGACTTTTTGTTTATAGTTATCTACTAAAGATTTATTTAAATCCCCTTCAAATACTCCAGAAGTGCTTGGATCTATAAAATTGACACTTCCTAATGGTTTGGGTGCTTCTTCAAATTTATCTCGTATAATTATTACTACTACTTCATGCTTTTTTGATAATATTTTTAAATTTAAATTATCACAATTAAAAAAATCTCCTATTAAAAAAAGGAGTGATTTTTTTCTTATTTGTTTATTTAAGGTTTGGGTTATATTTTCATAGTTTGCAATTTTAGCAATAGGATCATAAGAATTTATTTTTTCGACCATTCTTTGTACACCATGAATTTGTTTTGTTTGCTTCGTATTTAAAATAGAAGTTTCATTTGCAATAAAACTTCTATAACTATCCCCTTGAGCAGTTGCAATATATCCTAAAATAGAACAAATTTCTGTTATAAGATCTTTTTTTAATTTAGTAGTACCAAAATAAGTACTTCCAGTTAAAATAGGGATAATATTTATTTCTAATTCTCTTTGTGTATAAAAAACTTTTACATAAGGTTTTTGCAATTTTGCACTTATAATCCAGTCTATTTTACGAATATCTTCTCCATCTTCATATTCTCTAAGTTCTACAAAGTCATAACCTTCTCCTTTGATTTTAGAGGTGTTATTTCCTATCTTTTGTGAAAAAACAGCTTTTTTTGTTTTGATAAGTAATTTATGTATATTTTTATTCATACTATTTGCTTTATTCTCATTTTAAGTTCATTTATAATCTCCATCTCTCGTTCTTGTAAATATTTTTTAAAAATATTTTGTCCAGCTTTTTTGAGTGTGTGTTTGATAATTATCTCTTGTTTCGTATTTAACTTTGTAACTCTTTGAATAGTTCCTGTTGCAAAAGCTTTTGTAAATTTTTTTTCAAGTATTAAACTACTAGGACCATTTATTTCAAAGCCAAATGTAAGATCTACTATATCATTTGTTTTAAGATTTAAAGCTTGATTGGAGTGTACTGTTATATATTCTGTTGATATATTTATAGGAGTTAATTCTGTATGTGAATTATTAAATCCAATACTTGCTTTGAAACTTTTATCTACAGCGATTCTTTTATTGGAAAGATCTCTTTCATTGAATTTTATAAATTCATAATTTGTAAATGTTGCAATACTATTTACTTTATCAATATCTATAAGTTTTGCTTGAATGTACTGTTGATTTATATTAATAATAATTTGTTTTTCAAATAAAACTGCAATTAATTGTGTTTTTGTAATTTGGATAGTTAAAGTATTATTACTTACCTTTAGTAAAGTTCCATTATTATTTATAACTAAACCTTTATAGTTATTTATACATATTACTGTACTTTTACTTTTTAGTGTGGAAGTGAGTACCGTAGTACAAGAAAGCGGAATGTTTTTTTTTACTATATTTGTAGATTTCGTCACCTCTGCTTTTTTTTGGGTGGTATTTTCAGATGATTGAGGCTTTTTTACTTTTTGTACAGATTCAGGCTTCTTTGCTAAAGTTTGTATATTTTGGGGTTTGATTTTTGGTAAAACTTTTTTTTGAATTGGCTTTTGTTCTGTGATTGAAAGTTTTTCAGGTTTTGTTTTTTTCAAAATTTGTTGTATTTTTCTAGCTGGTGTTTTTTGTTGTACGATTGGAAGTTTTTTAGGTGTTATTTGTGTTCCACTATTTTGTTTTCTTACAACTTTATTGAATTTTGATGAAATTATTTTTTGTAAAGCCTTATTTAAATTGGAAATATTGACTGGTTTTTCAAGTAAGGCAACAAGTCCTATATCTAATGTTTCTAATAAAGTAAAATCACTATTTTTGTAACTAAGTACTATAATAGGTATATCTGCTTGTAACTCTTGAATGTCAATAATCATCTCAAAGGCATTTTTGTTTAATAAATTTAAATCCGTTAATACAATATCAGGTTTATTTTTTTTATACTCTTCTAAACCATCAACACCACTATATGCTTGATAAACAGTTGAGAAAATTTTTCTTAGATGAGAACTAATTTTTTCCTGCAACAATACATCACTATCTATGTACAATATAGATAAATCAGACTTAAACTTTTTTGTTTTAATTTCTTTTTTCATTAGGTGCATTATACGATAATTTAACTTTAATAATTTTATCTTTATTAAAGAAGTGTATTGACTATCTTAATGAAATGTAAATATTTAAGGATAAATTAGATAATATTTCAAAAATTAATATAAGGATACACAATGTTTCACGAATACAGAGAATTAGTTACAGAATTAAAAACTTCAAATGCACATTTTAAAAAGATATTTGATGCACATAATGAACTTCATGATCAACTTGAAAAAGCTGAGGAGGGTGGAGTTGACCATATCGATTCATTAGAGATAGAAAGAATGAAAAAAGAAAAATTGAAACTTAAAGATGAAGCGTATGCTATGATTATGGATTTTAAAAAAACTAAATAATTTGTAATAAATAACCATAATAAAAAAGGCTAAGTTTGGGGACTTAGCCTTTTTTGATTTTTAAGTAATTTTTTGATACAATAATGAGTTAAATAAAACTAGCAAAAGCAGTTTTAAAAAAGTTTCTTTAGAAAGGTAACAGCGTTACATGGAAAATCTTTTCGAATCACAAGATATAGTTGATGTTAAAATTGAAGACTCAATAAAAGCATCTTACTTAGACTACTCAATGAGCGTAATTATAGGTCGTGCATTACCAGACGCCAGAGATGGCTTAAAACCAGTTCATAGAAGAATTCTTTATGCTATGCATGATTTAAATATGACTTCACGAACTCCTTATAAAAAATCTGCGAGAATTGTTGGTGATGTTATAGGTAAGTATCACCCACATGGGGATAGTTCAGTATACGATGCCTTAGTTAGAATGGCACAAGATTTTGCGATGAGAGTTCCTCTTGTAGATGGTCAAGGGAATTTTGGATCTGTTGATGGTGATAATGCAGCTGCTATGAGATATACAGAATCGCGAATGACAAAATTGAGTGAAGATGTATTAAAAGATTTAGATAAAGATACGGTAAATCATGTACCAACATATGATGATATGGGTAGAGAACCAATTGTTATGCCTACACGATCTCCTTTATTGCTTATAAATGGTAGTGAAGGAATTGCTGTTGGTATGGCGACAAAAATCCCACCACACAATCCCACTGAAGTGATGAATGCACTTTTACATTTAGTTGATAATCCACAAGCAGATGCTGTAGAGTTAATGGAATTTATAAAAGGTCCAGATTTCCCAACAGGTGCTACTATTTTTGGAAGACAAGGTTTTATAGAAGCTTATAAAACAGGTCGGGGTAAAGTCAAAATGAGAGCAAAACATCATATTGAAACAAAAGGTAAAAAAGAGGTTATTGTTCTAGATGAACTCCCTTACCAAGTGAATAAAGCAAAATTAGTAGAACAAATAGCAACTTTGTCAAAAGATAAAATGATTGATGGTATCTCAGAAGTAAGAGATGAGTCTGATAGGGAAGGTACAAGAGTTGTAATTGAGCTTAAAAAAGATGCTATGGCTGAAATCGTTATGAACAATCTTTATAAACAAACCCCAATGCAAGGAACATTTGGGATCATTTTATTAGCTGTTCATAATAAAGAGCCTAAAATATTTAATCTTCCACAAATTTTAAATATTTTTTTAAATCATAGAAAAACTGTTATTATTAGAAGAACAATTTTTGATTTAGAAAAAGCAAAGGCAAGAGCACATATTTTAGAGGGTTTAAAAATTGCTTTAGATAATATTGATGAAGTGGTGCAAATTATTAAATCAAGTGCAAATGATACAGATGCAAATGAAAAGTTATGTGCTGCATTTGCCCTTTCGGAAATACAAGCAAAAGCTATTCTAGATATGAGATTAGGTCGTCTGACAGGTCTTTCGCGTGAAAAACTTGAAGAGGAGCTAAAAGCACTCTTAGAGCTTATCGATGAGTTAGAGTCTATTTTAAAGTCTGAAGAGAAGTTAAATAGTATTATTAAAGAGGAGTTAACTCAAACAAGAGATAAATACTCTGAGATGAAAGATAGTTCAGGAAGATTAATTGCCCAAAGAAGAACAGAGATTGAAGATTCTTATGATGATATTGATATAGAAGATCTTATTCCAAATGAACCGATGGTTGTTACAATCACACATAATGGATATGTAAAAAGGGTTCCAATTAAAGCGTATGAGATGCAAAGACGCGGTGGTAAAGGTAAGGTTGCTGTTACTACACATGATGATGATTTTATAGAAAAATTCTTTGTTTCTAATACTCACGATACCTTGCTATTTGTTACTAATTTTGGTCAATTATACTGGCTTAAAGTACATAGAATACCAGAGGGTGGACGAACAGCAAAAGGAAAAGCGGTCGTAAATCTTATTAATCTAAAAGAAAATGAAAAAATAATGGCTATTTTACCAACAACAGATTTTGCAGATGATAAATCTATTGCATTTTTTACAAAAAATGGTATTGTAAAAAGAACAGCCTTAAGTGACTTTAGTAATATTAGAAGTAATGGAGTAAGAGCTATTGTTCTTGATACTAATGAAGATGGAGATGTAATAGATGAGATTGTAACAGCACAAATTGCACTTCCTGAAACAAAATATTTAATGATATTTACCGCCCTTGGTCAAGTTATACGATTTGATATAAATAAAACAAGAACTCAAGGAAGAACAACTAGAGGGGTAAGAGGTATCAAGTTTAAAGATGAACAAGATTTTGTAGTTGATGCAGATGTGATTGAAAATGAGCAACAAGAGTTACTTACTGTAAGTGAAAATGGTGTTGGTAAACGAACAGAAGTTGAAGCGTATAGATTAACAAATAGGGCTGGTTCTGGTGTAATTTCTATGAAACTAAGTCCAAAAACTGGTAAAACAGTGGTTGGAAATGTTATCGTTGATGAGGGGCAAGACCTTATGGCATTAACCTCCATAGGAAAAATGATACGAGTTGATATGAATACAATTAGAAAAGCTGGTAGAAATACATCTGGAGTTACCATTGTAAATGTAGATAAAAATGACAAAGTAGTAAGTATTGCAAAATGTCCAAAAGCAAAAGATGATGAGTTAGATATACAATTAGCAGATGATATGGCTGGAGTTGATTTAGAAGAGAGAAATCTATTAAGTAAAGAAGAGGGGGAATAAAACAAATATGAGTGGAAAATATAATGTTGCAGTTGTAGGGGCAACAGGTGCAGTTGGTGAAGAGCTTTTTAGAGTTATGGAGGATCTAGATTTTCCAATTGGTGAACTTTTACCCTTAGCAAGTGCTAAAAGTGTTGGTTCAAATATCACTTTTAAGAATAAAGAGTATCCTGTGGTAGAATTAACAGACACAGTTTTTGAAGAACATGAAGTTGATATTGCATTTTTTAGTGCTGGGGGAAGTATCTCTGAAAAGTTTGCAAAATATGCAGTCCAAGGTGGTGCTGTTGTTATTGATAATACTAGCCACTTTAGAATGGAGGCAAATGTTCCTCTAGTAGTCCCAGAGGTTAATCCAGAAGATATTCATTTGTGGAGAGAAACAGGAATTATAGCAAATCCGAATTGTTCAACAATTCAAATGGTACAGGCTTTAAAGCCATTAGATGATTTGTATGGTATTAAAAGAGTTGATGTATCAACATATCAGGCTGTTTCAGGTGCAGGAAAAGCTGGTATGGAAGAGTTGGTGATGCAGATGCAAGACTTTTTTGCATTTAAATTAGATGAAACAAAAAAAGAAGCATTTATGCATCAGATTGCATTAAATGTTATTCCTCATATAGATGTGCCACAAGAAAATGGATTTACTAAAGAGGAGATGAAAATGGTGAATGAAACACAAAAAATTCTTAAAAAAGATATTGCAGTTGCTGCAACATGTGTAAGAGTTCCCGTTTTACGATCACATAGTGAGTCAATTACGGTTACATTTAAAGATGAAATTGATGTTGATATAGATGAGGTCAAAAATGCTTTAGATAATTTTGAAAATGTCGAAGTTGTAGATGATATTACAAGTGGTATATATCCTATGCCAATTTTATCTACTGATACAGATCTTACTTATGTTGGAAGATTAAGAAAAGATATTTATGATACAAATGTCTTACATATGTTTAATGCAGCAGATCAAGTAAGAGTAGGGGCTGCTACAAATTCTGTAAGAATTGCTCTTAAATGGATAGAGTTTCAAAAAGAGGATTTTTAAAGATATGATCGAAAAATTGTTTGAGGGTGCGATTTGGCGAAGTAGGTTTATAGTTCTTTTATCTGTCGTTTTTGGTCTTATTGGTGCATTTGTACTCTTTATAGTTGCATCTTTAGATATTTGGTCAGTTGCTGTTTATGCCTTTGATACGATAATAACGCATGCTCATCCAGAAAAATTTCATGAAGATATTGTTGCTGGTATTATTGGGGCGGTTGATCTGTATCTTATAGCTGTGGTTATGTTTATATTCTCTTTTGGTATATATGAATTGTTTATATCTAAAATAGATGAAGCTGAAAGTAATGATGGTGGTAAAAGTAATACAATCTTAGCTATTCACTCTTTAGATCAATTAAAAGACAAAATAGCAAAAGTTATTGTTATGGTTCTTGTTGTGAACTTTTTTCAGCGAGTTTTACATACAGAGTTTACAACAGCTTTAGAGATGTTGTATTTTGCACTTTCGATTGCAACACTTGCAGTTGGATTATATTTTTTAGGAAAAGTAGGTAAACATTAATGAGTAAAGAAAATAGTAAAATATTTGTAGATGCGTGTAAAGGCTTAGAAACACCATATACGCCTGTTTGGATGATGAGACAAGCTGGAAGATACCTTCCTGAGTATATGGAAGTAAGAGCGCAAGCTGGTAACTTTTTAAATCTTTGTCATGATCCTAAGAAAGCTTGTGAAGTTACTTTGCAACCTTTAGATATAGTAGGTGTTGATGCGGCTATTTTATTTTCAGATATTTTAGTAGTTCCAAATGAGATGGGTATGGAGTTGGAGTTTATTAAGGGCTTTGGACCAAAATTTCATAATCCTATTGTAAATGAAGCTGATATAGATAGGCTCATAGGTGGAAAAGAAGCTAGTAGAAAACTTACATATGTGTATGAAACGATTGAACTTTTAAGAGAAGAGTTAGATAAAAGAGGGGACAATAAAGCACTTATAGGTTTTACAGGCGCTCCTTGGACACTTGCTACATATATGATAGAGGGGCAAGGGACAAAAACATATAATTTATGTAAAAAAATGATGTATGAAAATCCTGAACTTTTACATAAAATCTTAGCAAAAGTAACTGAAGTTGTGAAACTTTATATGGAAAAACAGATAAAATCTGGTATTGATGTTGTACAAATTTTTGATTCTTGGGCATCTGCTATTGAACCATCAAAATATAATGAATTTTCTTGGAAATATATGGTTGAGATTGTAGATTATTTAAAATCAAAATATCCAGATATTCCTATTATTATGTTTCCTAAAGGGGTAAGTGCTTTTATCTCTTCTGGTTTAGTGTATGGTAACTTTGATGTATTCGGAGTAGATTGGGGAACCCCTATGGCTTTGGCAAAGGAGAAACTAGGTGATCGCTATGTTCTTCAAGGAAATATGGAGCCTTGCAGACTCTATTCAAAAGAAGCAACTACTCAGTGTGTAGAAGGTATTCAAAGTATCATGGGTGGGAAAAGACATATTTTTAATTTAGGTCACGGGATACTTCCTGATGTTCCTGTTGAAAATGCAAAACATTTTGTAAGTGAATGTCAAAGAGTAAGTGGAAAAAAATAGTATCTTGAACAACATAATATTCGGACCCATTCCATCAAGAAGGTTTGGAATGAGTCTAGGTATAGATCTCTCTCCTGATCTAAAACAGTGTAATTTTGACTGTTTATATTGTGAACTAGATTATGCTAAAACAATGTCCAAACAGATTCAAGTTATTAGTGTAGATGATATTATCACTCAATTAAAAATAGCGTTAAAAAATCATAAAAACATAGATGTTATAACATTTACAGCAAATGGAGAACCATCTTTATACCCATATTTAAGTGAACTTATTGATGAAATCGATAAAATAAAAGGTGATAGTAAAACACTTATTTTAAGCAATGGGGCAAATATATATAAAAAAGAGATACAAAAAACACTCTCTAAAATAGATATAGTAAAACTTTCTTTAGATTGTGTAAGCCAAAGATGTTTTAAAAAACTTGATCGTATGGATAGTAGTGTTGATTGTAGTAAAATTGTAAGCGGTATGGTAGAGTTTCGCACCTTACACACAAAACAACTTATTATAGAAATTTTATTTGTAAAAACATTAAATGATAATGAGATAGAAATAGCTAAATTAAATGAAGCATTACATCGTATTAAACCAAACAGAATTGATATAGGCACTATAGATAGACCACCTGCATATAAAGTAAAGCCTGTATCTTGCGAAACATTGGTAAATATTGCAGATATATTTGAAGGATTACCTGTAACTATTGCACATAAAAATAAGGTTATAAATCAACAATCATTTAATAAAGAGGAGATTATTACTTTATTATCAAGACGACCACTAACATTTGATGATGTAGAAAATACTTTTGATAAAGAATCATTAATCCTATTAAATAAATTAGTAAAATTAGAAATAATATCTATAGTAAATAATAATGGAGTTAAATTTTATAAAATTTAGAAATTTAAGCTAAATTTAATTGACATGATAGAATATTTTTACTATAATTCTGCCACTTAGAAAGGTTAATTCTTTTTAAACTTATTAGTTCCGGCATAGCTCAGCGGTAGAGTAGATGACTGTTAATCATTTGGTCCCTGGTTCGATCCCAGGTGCCGGAGCCATACAACAAAAAATCTTTTCAAATATAACATTCTAAACAAAATTCAAATTTTTTATTTCCTGACACCGATTTGTAATATCCCTATAGATTATGATAGTAGTTTGTATTTTCATAAGGTATAATAGTAAAAAATTTATTTGGAATAATCATGCATGATATACAAAAACTATTAGATAAAGAAGTAATCACTAGAAATACTAGCTTTGAGTTAAGCTATGATAAACCAGATCCACTAATGGTTGCAAGGAGATATAAAGATGAATATATCATCTTACTTTGTGCTCTATTTTCTTATGGAAATGCTAGATTAATAGTTAAGTTTTTGGATAGTCTTGATTTTTCACTTTTAAAAAAAGATGAAAAGATAATAGAAAAGGCACTTGATGGATTTTATTATCGATTTCAACATAGTGATGACATTAAAGTGATTTTTAAAACTTTTTCAAAGATGAAAAAAGAGTATTGTTTAGAAGATCTGTTTTTTTCAGGTTATAAAAAAGAAGAAAATATTTTAGAAGGACTAGACACTATTATAAAAAAAATTCATAAAATAGCTTCCTATTATTCACAAGGCTTTAAGTTTTTGGTATCAAGTCCTTTAAAAAGAGATAAACAAGGAAATATTAAAGATATAGGAAATACTCCATATAAAAGATGGAATATGTATTTGCGATGGATGGTAAGAGATGATCATCTTGACTTAGGACTTTGGAAAAAAATCGATAAAAAAGATTTAATCTTACCTTTGGATACTCATACTTTTAAAATATCTCAACAATTAGGCTTATTAAATAGAAAAACTTATGATTTAAAATCGGCTATTTTAATAACTCAAAAACTAAAAGAGTTTGATAAAAATGATCCTATAAAATATGATTTTGCACTTTATAGAATAGGACAAGAGAAGATAATTTAATGTATAATGATTTATTAACCCATCTTTACCATCCAAACTTACAATCCACTTAATTTAAGCAATATAAAAGTACTTTTAGAAAATAAAATCCCTTAAATAAGCTATTCTTGTTT
>PDWI01007674.1_pt1 | contig 18664 bp, 12 predicted proteins | sample 1430891 | NCBI WGS metagenome assembly PDWI01 (sample SAMN01162508, study PRJNA174530) | Oral metagenome, whole genome shotgun sequencing project. | biome: Marine environment; feature: Marine mammal; material: Swab sample of the gingival sulcus; isolation source: swab sample of gingival sulcus...
ATTCATTTCATTAGATGTTTTTTCGCCACGGCAGAGCTTAGCAAGCTTACTCTACTCCTTTGACTTAACGAAAATGTTCTATAAATAGGGTAAGGTACGGTCGTTGAGTCGGTTCCTGAGCTTGTCAAAACGAAGCGAGTGGATACGACCCGTTAAAATAAAGAGGAGAGGCTTTACTCATTGACGTTTAATACCTTAGTTTGCTTGCTTCAGCTATGCTTTGACAAACACAGCGACCGCAAGCTCAATGACCGAATACACAGTTTTACCAGAGAGCAATTACAATCTGATTTGTCCAAACGAAACTCTAACTCATCCCCCGAGCCTCTTCGTGGCTCTGCCCCCCTTGCCTAGGGGCGACCTGTGGTTCAAAAGGAGGAATGCTGTTGCTCCTTGCGACAGGCTCTACAACCGAATAATATTGGCAGCAGACTAATAAAAGTCTCCTATGGTGGAGACTCCAGTCTTTTTCCTAGGAGACTAAAATCTCTTCCGCAAGAGATTTTTGTTTTTCAAGAAACGCAAGAAAAAAGTCCACTGTAAGGTGGACTTTTAGATTAACTAAGGTAGGCTCTTAGGAAGAAGTCTTAGCGACCAGAGAGGACAAGGAGAACCGATATATCGTGGGGAGAAATCCCTGGAATACGAGAAGCCTGTCCGATAGTCTTCGGGCGAATTTTTGCTAACTTTTGACGACCTTCCGTTGAGATTGACTTCTGCTCTTCGTAAACAATATGCTCAGGAATCTTGACATACTCTAAGCGATTAAGCTTCTCTGCCTGTTCCTGCTCACGAGCGATATAACCACTATACTTGAGCAATATCTCAGCACATTCGAGGATTTCCTCTCTTCTGCTCTCTGGGAGAGCGTCCACAACTTGCTTCAAGGCAGAAACCTCATCAATCAATAGAGCAAAGTTTAGCTGAGGGCGAAGGATTAAGTCCTTCAGCTTACAGCCCTGTTTCAGAGGCGTAACGCCAAGACGCTCCAAGAATGGATTAATCAGCTTAGGCTTGATAGAGAAACTCTCGCAAAAGTTAATCAGCTCATCTCTCAAACGCTTCTTCTCTTCAAAAAGAGCAATACGCTCATCTGTCGCCAAACCAAGCTCCATAGCACGAGGCGTCAGACGCATATCTGCGTCATCTTGACGAAGCAAAATGCGATATTCAGCACGAGAAGTAAACATTCTGTATGGTTCATCAACGCCTTTAGTTACAAGGTCATCAATCAGAACGCCAATATAAGCCTCGCTACGACTAAGGGTAAAAGGCTCTAATCCTCGGCACTGCTGATGAGCATTGATACCTGCAATCAAGCCTTGTCCTCCAGCTTCTTCGTAACCTGTCGTACCATTTACCTGACCAGCAAGATAAAGCCTTGGCACAACCTTGCTCTCAAGCGTATGATTGAGTTGCGTTGGGTCAAAGAAATCGTACTCAATAGCATAACCTGGGCGATAAAACTTCACCTCTTTCAGCTCAGGGATTTGTCTAAGAGCCTCCAATTGAACGTCCAAAGGTAAGGACGAAGAAAAACCATTAATATAGAATTCATTGGTATTTTCTCCCTCAGGCTCTAAGAAAAGTTGATGCTTATCCTTATCGGCAAAGGTTACAATCTTCGTTTCGATACTTGGACAATAGCGTGGACCTATGCTCTGTATCTGTCCATTATATAGGGGCGACTTGTCAAGAGCATTCTGCAAAACTTGATGACAAGCCTCATTCGTAAAGAGCGTATAACAAGGTCTTTGCTTCAAGTCAGAGCGAGCAGGCGTATCCATATAGCTGAACTTATGGAAGTCCATTTCGCCGTCTTGAATGCCCATATCCTCAACCTTAAAGCTACGTCCGTCGATACGAGGAGGCGTACCAGTCTTCATCCTATCGGTACGAATGCCAAGAGCCTTGAGTTGCTCCGTCAGCCCATTAGAGGCTGGTTCGGAGATACGTCCCCCTTCTACTTGATGTTCACCAAAGTGCATTAGACCTCCGAGGAAAGTTCCTGTTGTCAGAATAATCGCCTCGGCACGAAACTCTACATTAAGTCCAGTGCGAACGCCTACAGCCTCCCCATTTTCAATGATTAAAGAAGTAACACTATCCTGCCAAATATCTAGATTTGGTTCTGCATCAAGCTCTTCACGCCACGCTTCCATAAAACGCATTCTATCGCTCTGAGCACGAGGACTCCACATCGCAGAACCTTTACTTCGGTTGAGCATACGGAATTGAATAGCTGTCTTATCTGTGATTAAACCCATACGTCCCCCGAGGGCATCAATCTCTCTGACGATTTGCCCTTTAGCAATTCCCCCAACGGCTGGATTACAGCTCATTTGGGCAATCTTATTCATATCAAGGGTTATCAAGAGCGTATGCGAACCCAAGCGAGCAGCTGCAGCTGCAGCCTCACAACCTGCGTGTCCAGCTCCGACAACGATTATATCATATCTTCCCATCATAATCTATTAAATAAAACTAAGGCTTATCTTACGCTTCGACAAGCTCAGCGACCGATAAGCCTTAGTGTAGAGTTTGTTTTTTGAGTTTAGCCTATTAGCAAAAACTTAGACGTTAAAACGGAAGTGCATAATATCGCCATCTTGTACGACATATTCCTTACCCTCTATACCGAGCTTACCAGCTTCACGAACGGCAGATTCGCTACCATAATGGATATAATCCTCAAACTTAATAACTTCTGCACGAATAAAACCTTTCTCAAAATCTGAGTGAATAACTCCAGCACACTGAGGAGCTTTTGCTCCACGAGGATAAGTCCAAGCACGAACTTCCTGAACACCAGCAGTGAAGTAAGTTTCAAGTCCAAGAAGTTGGTAGGCAGCTTTAATCAAACGAGCAACGCCAGACTCTTCTAGTCCTATCTCTCCAAGAAACATTTCTCGCTCTTCATAAGTCTCAAGCTCAGCAATCTCACTCTCAATCTTCGCAGCAACAACAAGGATGTCTGCATCTTCCTTCGCCACAACCTCACGTACCTGCTCCACATACTTATTTCCACTTACAGCAGAAGCTTCATCAACGTTGCAGACATAAAGCACTGGTTTACTCGTCAAGAGATACAAATCCTGAGCAATCTTAATATCGTCTTTCGTGTCGAAAGTAACAGAACGAGCATTTAATCCTTGCTCTAACGCCTCCTTATACTTCATCAAAACATCATAAGTTTGCTTAGCAAGTTTATCACCTCCTGTTTTAGCCTGCTTAGCAACTTTCAACAGACGATTTTCAATTGTTTCAAGGTCTTTAAGTTGCAATTCTGTATCAATAACCTCCTTATCTCTAATAGGGTCAACAGAACCATCAACGTGCGTGATATTATCATCATCAAAGCAACGAAGCACGTGCAGAATAGCATCCGTTTCACGAATATTGGCAAGGAACTTATTCCCCAAACCTTCATTCTTACTTGCCCCCTTAACTAGACCTGCAATATCCACAATCTCTACCGTTGTAGGAAGAATACGCTGAGGCTTTACGATTTCTGCTAACTGATTAAGCCTCTCATCAGGGACAGTAATTACCCCAACGTTTGGTTCAATCGTACAGAAAGGGAAGTTTGCCGATTGAGCCTTTGCGTTTGATAGACAATTAAAAAGTGTTGATTTGCCGACATTAGGCAAACCCACGATACCACATTGTAGTGCCATATTTTAGAGTTCTTATTTTATATTTCAAATTTATTCTTCAGCACAAAGATACACAACCTTTTATGCCCTTATTACATTATTGTTTAGGCGAAACGAGCAAGCCATCTGAATAACGGAAGTGATAAGTATAAGCTTGATCACGATGCTTGATTACCGACCGAATAATCTCTGAATAACTATAATCTTCAGCCTTAATACAAAGATTTGTTCCTGAAGCCGGCATATTAGCCTCATCTAGAGGGAGCGTAACCTCCTGCAATGGTCTGTTTTGCATTGCCTTAGCCCTCTTGAGCTTAGCATCTCCTTTTGTATTTCCTCTAGAGAAAAGTGAAATCACATTAATTGCAAACTTAACAATTGCCGAAGAATACTTACTCTTTCTAGCACCATAATACTTATCAAAAAACAGCACCATAGCTCCGTAGAAGTCCTTCTTATACTTTTCCTTATTAAAGGAAGAACTTTCACCTTTATAGTGGATAATAGGGATTGGCAAATAATGACACTCCCAACCAGCTAGAATAAAGCGATAAGATAAGTCAATATCCTCACCATACATAAAAAAGCGTTCATCTAAGCGACCAATTTGATCTAAAGCTTTATGCCTCATCATCATAAAAGCACCCGAAAGCACTTCAATCTTTTGCACTTCATTTTCAGAGAGATGCCCGAAGTAATAGCCTGCAAAAGTTTTGCTCTTAGGAAAAGCCTTAACCAAACCAGAGAATTTCCAGAGAGAGCGTGAGAGCGAAGGAAATCCTCGCTTACTTTCCTTAAGATATTCCCCATGAATATTATGCATTTTTACACCCAAAGCACCACAATTCTCATTATGCTTGAAATGCTCCAAGCACACTTTGAGCGTATCTTCTGCAATAATAGTATCAGGGTTAAGCATCAAGACAAACTCGCTATTAGAAGCTTTAATTGCCTGATTATTAGCTTTAGAGAAACCATAATTCTCCTTATTCTCAATATAATTAACCTCTGGATAACGCTCTTTAAGATAAGCAATAGAGTCATCGCCTGAATTATTGTCAACAACCCAAAGCTCAACGTCCAAGTCCTCGGAAGCTTTTTTCACGGCTTTGAGAGCCTGATCAATGAGATAAGGCACTCTATAATTGACAATAACAATAGATAATTTATGCATCGATGTTGTGATAAATTGAATATCTAAGTAAATTTTACTTAGCAATAATTAGGAAGTAATTCTTCTTCCCTTTCTGAACCAAAAGGTAACGCTCAGCAATAAGCTCACTAGTGGTAATAAGCATTTCGCTATCTGCCACCTTTTCTTTGTTAAGACTAAGACCATTTGCCTTAACAAGCTTACGCATCTCTCCCTTAGAAGGCAAAACAGATGTTTCTTCTGTCAAGAGGTCAATAAGCTTAACGCCTTCTTGAAGCTTTGATAGCTCTACCTCAAACTGAGGAACGCCTTCGAAAACAGATGCAACCATCTTAGCCGAAAGCTTCTGAAGCTGTTCCTTCGTTCCTCTCCCAAATAAGATTGAAGACGCTTCAACAGCAGATTCATATTCCTCTCGGCTATGAACCATTACCGTAATCTCCTCGGCAAGACGCTTCTGCAATGGACGCAAGTGAGGTTCAGCCTCTTGTTGTTTAACAAGTTCATTAACTTCATCTTGGGGCAGGGTCGTAAAGATTTTAATGTATTTCGCAGCGTCATCATCGCTAACATTCAACCAAAATTGATAGAAAGCATAAGGCGATGTACGCTCAGGGTCTAGCCAAACGTTACCACTCTCTGTTTTACCAAACTTACCTCCGTCAGCTTTAGTAATTAGAGGACAAGTTAAAGCATAAGCCTCGCCCGAATCCTTACGACGGATTAGTTCTGTTCCTGTTGTAATATTCCCCCATTGGTCTGAACCTCCCATCTGCAAGCGACAGCCATAATGGCGATAAAGATATAGATAGTCATAACCTTGAAGCAACTGATAACTAAATTCAGTGAAAGACATACCTTCACGGCTCTCACCACTCAGACGCTTCTTCACAGAATCCTTCGCCATCATATAGTTTACTGTCAAATGCTTCCCAATATCACGAATAAACTCAAGAAAACTAAACTCCTTCATCCAATCGTAATTATTCACAAGCACAGCAGAGTTTTCCTTATCACTATCAAAGTCAAGGAACTTAGCCAATTGTTTCTTAATAGCTTCTTGGTTGTGACGCAATGTTTCCTCGTCAAGGAGCTTACGTTCTGCTGATTTCATTGAGGGGTCACCAATCATACCCGTTGCACCACCTATTAGGGCAATTGGTCTATGACCAGCTAACTGCAAATGGCGTAGCATCATAACGCCAACAAGATGTCCTATATGTAATGAATCTGCCGTTGGGTCAATACCTAGATAAGCCGAAACTTTTTCTTTCGACATTAATTCTTCTGTTCCAGGTATCATATCGTGTATCATACCTCTCCAACGCAATTCTTCTATGAAATTCTTCATTTCTATTCTTATATTACATTATTCCACATACTGAGCAAAGATACAACTTTTTCAGCACTTAGAGAGCTAGTTAATAAAGAAAGCTCGTCATATATTTCAAAAATCTTATTATTCTAAGGTTAGAGGCCTCCGGTCTCCTAAATAAATCATCAACCTGCCCCCCCCTAAAGTTAGACATTGAAAGGGACTTAATGAAAAAGTATTCAGAAGAAAATTTATTGTCTATGGTTCACGACTATAAACGAGATATTCCAGCTTTTGTCTTAGCAAAACTTATGCTATCAATGTAAAGCAAGGTCATTTTTTGTTGGGACGTTTTGCTCTTTTGGGTCTAGGGTTTGGTAGCTCTTTGACAGAAATTCGGATAAGCTCGCTTAGCCACTCACTATCCTCTATCTTGTCTTCAATCAGGAAACTCGGCTTTGCTCCTTTGTACGGAGGACGTTCCGTAACTTCTCCAATGTAGTCCCGTCCTGATTGTGTTGCTTTGATTAATAGTTGGTTGTTGCAAATAACTCCAAATATCTTTCCATCACAATAAAGACTATATTCACCGAACATTTTCTTTGCCTTTATCTCCCCAGCATTTTTAATTTGCTTAATGACAAAATTAACAAACTCTTCACTACTTGCCATTTTATTCTTTTATTTTGAAATGTGGGTTGTAAATTAAGCCAATGATGTTACCAAAAGGGTCTTTTACTGTTGCAGTCATCAGTTCCCCTCCGACATTATATGGCTTTTCCTTTTCTGTTGCTCCAATTTCTATTAATCTATTGTAAGTCTGTTCAATATCTTCTACTCCCCAATATGCAATCTCATTGTCGGTCTTTTCCTTAGAGCCATCTTCTTCGCTTTGTAACCCAAGTTCAAAGCCTCCAATATTGAACCCAACATAGTAAGGCTGGTCAAAATATGGCATCGTTTCAAATGCTTTTGCATACCATTCTTTTGCATTCTGTAGGTTTGAAACTTTGTAGATAACAGTTCTTAATCCAAGCATAATAATTTCTATTTTTTTATATTCTTATTTAGTATTGTCCCCCATATATATATATCCTAATTTCCAAAAGAAAAGAAGCTTATTTATCATAAATATTTTCCTATAGCAAGCTTACTTTGCTCAGTTGGCTTAACGAAAACGTTCATTTCATTAAACATACTTTAATAAAGAAATTACTTACCTTTGTCCCAAATAAAAGAGTAGAATAATTCGGAAGTATCTATTTTAATCCTGTAAGGTCTTTGGGGTATTTGTAATTTCGGTCGCTGAGCTTGTCGAAGCGTCCGAAGAAAACAACAAGACCAAAGTGAAGACTTCCGAAGTAATTTATGTGATAGTATTAATTATATGTCAGGAACAGTTACATCAAATAGAAATAGTGCTAGTCAAGGAAATCAGCAGATACCAGAGAAGTCAATGTATGCCTTGATTTTGGGCTTAGCACTGCCCAATATCATTTCGAATATCAGTGTGCCCCTTCTTTCAATGGCAGACACAGCAATTGCAGGACGCCTTGGAACGATTACAGCTCTAGGGGCAGTAGGCGTTGCTTCTATTGTTGTGAGTTTTACTTTTTGGTTGTGGGGCTTCCTCCGAATGGCAACGACTGGCTTTACAGCTCAAGCCTTCGGTCGTGGGGATAAGCGTGCTATTTGTCGTCAGTTCTGCGTTGGGACTTCTATTGCTCTGCTTGGAGGACTTTTGTTACTTCTTCTAAGACCTTACCTCTATGGTTTAGCAGGTTTGCTCAGTCAAGGGGCAGAAACGCTCACGCCTGAAGCTATTAGTTACTTAAAGATTGCCTACCTAGGAGCTCCGGCAGCCTTATTGCTTTACGTTTATAATGGTTGGTTCGTCGGTTTGCAGAATACTCTTGTACCAATGTTTACGACGATTATTAGTAATGTCCTAAACATTGCCCTCTCAATAGTCTTTGCGTGGAAAATGGATATGGGCGTTAAGGGCATTGCCTTGGGGACGGTTGTAGCCCAATACCTAACCGTGCTGATGTTGCTGATAGTAGTCGTGCTTCGCTATCGTCATTACTTTGAGAACTTTCATATTAGGGATTTCTTCTCTGTCAGCGAAGTCTTTACTTATATCCAAGTCGGGAAATACTTGCTTATCCGTACGATGATGATGGGAGCTGTTTCGCTTTACTTCGTGCGTGCTGGCAGTAGCTTTGGGGAGATTACGGTTTCGGCAAATACATTATTAATGCAACTCTTCACTGCTTGTTCTTATTTTATGGATGGCTTTGCTTTCGCTGGCGAGGCTCTCACTGGGCGATTTATTGGCGAGCAGTCGTGGACTAAGCTCAAAGAAATGCTCCGAAAACTCTTTATTATTGGTTTTGTGCTTAGCCCTCTACTTTCGCTCGTCTATTGGCTTTGGGCAGATAAATTGCTTTGGCTCTTGAGTGATAAGGTAGAAGTCTTACAGCACGCTCTAGAGCATAGCCTTTGGATTATCCTTATTCCCATTGTTTCTTTTGCTTCTTTTCTCTGGGATGGTATTTTTGTAGGAGCTACAAAGAGCAAACCAATGAGCTTAGCCGTATTAAGTGGTTGTTTATCTTTCTTTGTGATTTATTTCTCACTTCGTAGTTTGCTTGGTGAAGATGCTTTGTGGCTTGCTTTTCTTTCTTATTTAGGCGTTCGCTCTCTACTTTCTTATTTCTGGGGCAAGCAAATGCTCACAGCTTTAATCTCCTCCCCAACTAACGTCTAAATATTAACGTTTTCGTTAAGCCAAACGGGCAGAGTCAGCTTGCTTAATCTCTGCCGTGGCGAGAAAACGACTAATGAAATGAACTTATTAATACAGCAAGAGCTTGGAAATTTACTCCAAGCTCTTGCTGTATGTGCTTATTCTAGGTAGAGTCTATTCACCCCAATCTCTATCTGTTACTGGGATTACAGATAAGAAATCCTGAAATTCATTCGTTGAGCCATAGCGATGGTTACGAGCACTCTTAGCTCTAAACCCTGAATTCGAAACGATGAAGACATCTGCCCAGTCCCGTTGACCACTAAGCCCTAAATCACTAGTCCAAAAGAGTCCTCTTAGTCCTACCTGACGGAAACACATATTAAATGAATAACCATACATAGGATAGATAGTTGGGATTTTACGAGTATACTTGTCTTTGTAGCCCCAATTATTAGATCTAAAAGAGAGTTGCTGTAAACCTAATTAGCTAAGAATGGTGAAGACTGTAAACCTTAGCCGTTTTTAACAAATGCAACTGTAAACCTTTTTCAGTACACTACTTAAAACTTATTTCACCACGGCGTGAAAAGTTTTTCACGACGGTGTGTAATTTATTTCACTCCGTGGTGAAATAAGAAAATGCTCCCTAAATAAGTAGACTTTTTCATTCTTCTACTTTTCAAATTAAAGCTTCTAGTCTTAGGCTAAAGTTTTGCTATAGAACACTTGTAAGCCTTTACTTATTTGATATTCCATAGAACTTATCGTATCTTTGCACAAAAAGCACGAATTTGTGCAAACTCTATTCGCAAGAGTAAAAGCAATAATTTAAGAATTTATGATTAAGAAGAATTTTATTTCACTATACGAAGATTCCTTTAAGGAATATTGGGATTTGCCAGCTGTTACAAACTACGGGGGCAAAACTTATCACTATAAAGATATTGCTCAAGAAATTGCAAAGCTACATATCGAATTTGAACAATTAGGACTTGTCAAAGGAGATAAGGTAGCACTAATGGGTAAAGACTCTGCTGAGTGGTGCGTTGTCTTTCTAGCAACAATCACTTATGGAGCTGTTATTGTACCCATTCTACAAGACTTTACGGCTAATGATGCAATGACGATTATTGAGCATTCAGAGTCTAAAATACTATATACTAACTCTACCCTTTGGGACAAAATGGAACTTGATAAGTTCTCCCACCTAAAGCATATCAAAGACTTACAATCTCATAAGGTGCTCGTTGATACAGAGGGACATTATTCAGAGGAACAATGTCAAACTCTTTTTGAAGAGCGATATGCGAAAGGTTTTACTAAAGAAGACATCAACTATCATCGAACTCCTAATACAGAGATGGTTCTACTGAACTATACCTCTGGTACTACTGGATTTAGCAAAGGGGTAATGGTTTCAGGTAATAACCTTGCAGGGAATGTAGTCTTCTGTGCAAGTAAAGAAGTGCTACACACAAAGGAACGTATGCTTTGCTTCCTGCCTTTGGCTCATACCTATAGCTGTAGTATTAACTTTTTATTCCCCTTAACTATTGGGGCACATATCACAATTCTAGGACGTATCCCTACTCCTCGTATCCTAGGGAAAGCCTTTAAGGAAGTACAACCTAATATAATTGTTTCTGTACCTCTAATCTTAGAAAAGATTTATCAAAATACAATCTATCCAATTATTCAGAAACCTAAGTTTAAGTTCTTACTTAAAGTTCCTTTTGTGCGTGATGCAATTCATTCGGAAATTCGCAAAAAACTCGTGAGAGGCTTAGGAGGAATAGCTCGAGAGGTCATCGTCGGAGGAGCAGCCCTTAACCCAGAGGTTGGTGAGTTCCTCAAACGAATAGGCTTCCCGATTACTGTTGGCTATGGAATGACAGAGTGTGCTCCTTTGATTGCCTACTCCCCATCTCCAGAGTGGCGTCTAGGCTCTTGTGGACAAGTATTAGATGGCTATATGGTAGCGCGTATCGCAAGTGAAGATATAGAACAGACAGACATTGCCAATGTAGATGAGTATGGACGACCTGTAGGAGAAATTCAAGTTAAGGGCGAGAATGTATGCCTTGGGTACTTCAAAAATGAAGCCGAAACAGAAAAACTCTTTACTGAAGATGGTTGGCTAAAAACAGGCGATTTAGGGACTCAGGACAAAGATAATTTCCTCTACATCAAGGGACGTAGTAAGACAATGCTTCTAAGTGCTTCTGGACAGAATATTTATCCTGAAGAGATTGAAGCAAAGATTAGCCTACTACCCTATATCCTTGAAAACCTCGTGGTAATGCGAGATGGCAAACTCGAAGCTTTGATTGTACTGAATGCCGATAAACTTGGAGAAGAGGGTGTTTCTCCTGAAAAAGCGTGGGAAGTAATCTTAGAGAAAAGAGCTTCACTTAACAAAGAACTCGCTGTATATGAACAGATCACAAAGTTTGAGCTTTGTAACACACCTTTTGAGAAAACGCCTAAGCAGAGCATTAAGCGTTTCCTATACAAGTAAATAAATGGGGTAACAGCTTTTAATGAAACAAAAATACTTCGGAAATTCTCTAAATTTTTTAGCTGAATTATTTGGAGTTTCACGAAAAAGTATTACCTTTGCATACGAATTCAAGAGGGGACTTCTCGACTAAGGTCTAAGTTTTCTTATAATAAGAAAATAAACTTCTTTGAATTTTGGAGAGATGGCAGAGTGGTCGAATGCGGCGGTCTTGAAAACCGTTGTACCGAGAGGTACCGGGGGTTCGAATCCCTCTCTCTCCGCAAGAGGGACTTTAAACTTAAGTGATGGGAAACTCATATTAAAGAAAAAGTGTTGTAATTCTTTAGAATTACAACACTTTTTCTTTATGAAGTAGCTATGCACTTAGGAACGTTGAATTGTCTTGTCCTGATATATTGTTACAGGTTTATGAGACAAGACAAAAAAGAGTAGGGTGTGCCTTTTGGCACACCCTACTCTTTGCTTATCAAGTACAATTTACTTCAATAAATTCTTAGCAGCATCTTTAGCTTCATTAGCTTTAGCCTTAGCTGCATCTACAGCTTTAGTTCCTGCAGCCTTAGCACCTGCCACAGCATCAGCACCTGCTGTTTTAGCAGCATCTACAGCCTTAGTTCCTGCAGACTTAACACCATCCACAGCATCCTTACCAGCCGTCTTAGCAGCATCTACAACATCTCCTGCAGCTTTCTTAGCAGTTTCAGCAACATCACCTGCGGCCTTCTTTGCTGTTTCTGCGACATCTCCTGCAGCTTCCTTAGCTGTATTTGCCATATCACCAGCAGCATCTTTAGCAGTGTTAGCTACATCACCGGCAACGCTTCCTGCCTTATCCATTAGCCCTCCAGCAACGCTAGTTTCAGTTGTTGATTCTTCCGAACCACTTTTAGTTGTGTTACCACAAGATACAAGTGTCAGTGCCATTGCACAGCTTGCCAATAAAATCACTTTTTTCATAACATTCTTTGTTTTATGATAAATAAAATATTTCCAAGTTATATGAAACTAAAACCACCTTACATCTTATGTATTTCCTTAGGTTTCTAGTCCCAACATTATTAACAAAGATAAACAAATATATATAGTTTCCCAAATCCCTCCTAAAGTTCATAACCTTAATAAGCTTAACAGATTTCCTCAAATCCCCCTTATATCTAAGGGACTTTACGTTCTTTTCCCTCTAAGGTTCAATGATAAAGCAAGCAAAAATAAGCTCTTCAAAAGAAAAATTATCGGGAAAAGAAAAAAGTCCACTCCCTCGTGGACTTGAATCCATAAGGGAGTGAACTTTAGTACACCACGGAGTGAACTAAAACTCATATAAGAATAATTACTAAAGCAATCGGTAGACTTTTAGGTAATGCTTGTAGAATTGTTTCCATTCAGCTTGCTTCGCTAGGGCGAACGACTGCTTACGCAATTCTATTAGTGTGCCTAGTTCGCCTTGAACTTGCTTAATTATTTGCTCTACAATAGCATTTAGCACCGCTTCTCTATTCTCATCATCTCGGTCAATGACGCAAACAGGCGTCTTATATTCTTGGAAAACTTTATCCTAACCCCAAGGCTCGTAATAACTCGGATAAATAGTCAAGTCCATTGCAGGGAGCAAGTCATAATAACTTAGGTTTAGCAAGCCGTCGTTTCCGTTGAGGTAGCAAGGCACGAAAATGATATTTACATTTTGATGAGCCTTGTCTAAGCCTAAGTGCTTGCAATGATTACAAAAAGCATCTTCATTCATATTATGTAGCCAATGGCTGAGATTAGAGTGCTGTAGCGTGTCGCTCTGCGTCTCCGTCTCCATTAGGTGCTTGACATCGGCACGAGCCTCCGCTACCCAAGCAGGGACAAGCACGAAAGCAAGAAGTTCACGTTTGCCCTGATACTGCTCCCTCGCTTTGGCAATCGCCTCAACGAAAACATCAATCCCCTTATTACGGTATTCGTAGCGTCCGCCAAGGGAAATAAGGAAAGTCTTATCGTTTAGTTTGCGACCGAGGAGAGCCGAAGCAAGTTTAAGCAGTTGGCTTCTTCCTTCTTTGCGAACCGAAGTGTAGGCTTTGCCTTTGGGGACAAAGTCTTGCTCGAAGCCATTAGGCAGAACAAAAGGCTCACGCTCCAAGAGTTGCGTTGCTTCTCGCTTAGTTAGTTCACTAACCGTAGCAAAGCCATCAGCCTTATGGGCAGCAAGTTTCTCGACTTGGTGCTTAGCTTCTACATTTAGTTCCATAGCCATTTGGTCACCATTGTAATGCTCCATATAGGTATAAAGCTCTTTGCCATTGCCACAAATCGAACGACCAACCGTCGTGGCGTGCGTAATAAAGAGTGTCTTAGCTTTATTATTTAAACCTTTAAGGGCAAGCAAACCCATAGCAGTTTGCCATTCATTAAAAATCGCTATGTTTTTACCTTTGGGTTTAAGCGTAGTAAGTAGGTTATCCATCAGGCGAGCTGTAGCTACTGAGAAAAGAGCACATTCATCATAGTCGCCATAACCTTTGTCGCTCTGCAAACCATAACTCTGCCACATCTTGAAGAAGATTTCATTCTTCTCCTCCCAAAAAGGCGAAAAGTCAATTAAAATTACAGGAGGAGCACCAACAATATCCCACTTACCAATAACGGTTCTAAGTGGAAAGTTTGCCTGCTCCTTTTCTGCCCACGCTTGCAATAGCTCGGGACATTCTTCTATAAAATCTTGAGGAAGAGCTTCACCTTCTTTCGCAAGGAGAGGACCAATAAAGACTACATTGCCTTTATGCTCCTGCATCATTACATTAGCACGAGAGGAAAGGACGGTATAAATCCCTCCCATCTTGTTGCATACTTCCCAGCTTGTTTCTAAAATCATAGTTTTGTATTATTTAAGTTAAATGAATAATCGCCAAATCGTTGCTACAATCGTTGTCAAAACAATCCCAAATATCAAAGGGAGAAATGTTGAAACGGCAGTCCAACGTAGGCTATTGGTTTCTTTATATATTGTATAAATAGTTGTGCTACAAGGGTGATGAAGCAAACAAAACAGCATTAAGTTTACAGCCGTTAGCATTGTCCAGCCTCCAGCCTCTAGGATAACTTTAGTTTCTTCTGTACCGCCTTCAAATAGAACTCCTGCATCGCCTTGCCCAAGTGTAAGGACGGTCAGCATAAGGATTGTGGGGATAACGACCTCATTCGCAGGAATGGCTAGAATATAAGCCAAAAGAATTACGCCGTTCAGTCCCATAAACCAAGCAAGCGTTTCAAGGAAATTGATGCAATACTCGGCAATGCTTACGCCACTAATACTAACATTACAACTTAGCCAAATTAAAGCCCCTGCAGGAGCAGCGAAGATAATAGCACGCCAAAGCACTTTAAGGGTTCTATCAATCAGTGAAGTGTAAAGCGTTTGCCAAAATAAAGGTGGACGATAAGGAGGAAGCTCTAGATGGAAAGTCGAAACCTCTCCACGCAAGACAGAGCGAGAGAGCAACCAAGATGAGCCAAACATAAAAGCAACCCCGAGAATAGCTATGAATAAGACCGAAGCTAAGGCTACTAGCGAACTGTAAGCTGAGGGGACAACTGCTGAGATAAAAATTGTAGCAATAAGGATTTGCGTCGGCCATCGTCCATTACAGAGAGAGAAGTTATTCGTAATAATCGCAATCAGTCTTTCCCTATTACTATCGATAATACGAGTAGAAACAACTCCAGCTGCATTACAACCAAAGCCCATTGTCATCGTAAGTGCTTGTTTGCCGTGAGCTCCAGTACGACGGAACAGCTCATCAAGGTTAAAAGCCACACGGGGCAAGTAGCCAAAGTCTTCCAGTAAAGTAAAAAGAGGAAAGAAGATGGCCATTGGAGGCAACATCACAGCTATTACCCAAGCCGTAGAGAGGTAAATACCATCAATAAGCAATCCAACCCACCAAGCAGAGAAACCAATGGAGAGCAAGCCGTTCTTTAGCAATGGGTGTAGGTAGCCAACGAGCAATTCATCTAGCATAGAAGAGGGATAGTTTGCCCCAATAATCGTAAACCAAAAGACCAAACCAAGCAAAACAATCATTATCGGGAAGCCCCAACGCCTAGAGGTTAGGATATTGTCCAACTTAATATCAAAAGGAATGCGTCCACGAGCATTCTCTTGTTGCACAACTTCACTACAGATACGTCCTGCCTCAGCATACAGACTCTCTATCCACTCATCGTGCAGATGCTCACCAATATGTAGGCGTATCTCTCCAGCAAGGCTTAGTACTTCGCTATTATTAAAGCGTTCCATCATACACTCGTCCTGCTCCAGAAGACGAAAAACAATCCACAGAGTATTAACTTGATTTGGATAATGTATCTTAAGCAAGTCCTCTAGACGCTTAACTTCCTCGATTGTTCTCTGAGGAAGCTCTTGCTTAATCTTGGGCGAACAAATATATTTTTCGCTTGCGACTTGCTCTACAGCATCAAGCAATTCGGCAAGACCTTGTCCTGAGCGAGCGGACGTTCCCACGACAGGAATGCCAAGGCGACGAGAAAGGGCTTTTAGATTAATCTCTATCTTATTGCGTTTTGCCTCATCTAGAAGATTAACACAAAGTACAGCTTTGTTGGTAATCTGCAGGACTTGTAGGATTAAATTTAGGTTACGCTCCAAGCGAGTAGCGTCGGCAACGATAATAGTTACATCAGGTTCGCCAAAAAGGATAAAGTCCCTTGCAACCTCTTCGTCCTCACTAGTAGAGGAAAGGGAGTAAGTCCCCGGCAAGTCAATAAGGTGATAGTCCTCTCCACGATAGGCAAAAGAGCCTTCAGCTTTGCCGACAGTTTTCCCCGGCCAATTGCCTGTGTGCTGTTTGAGTCCCGTGAGCATATTGAAGACGGTACTCTTACCCGTATTGGGATTTCCTGCTAAAGCGATGATATATTTCGCCTTAGCAAGTTTATCTTTCTTCCTTTTTAATGTTGCAAGTCCTTGCTTAGGACATACTTCACAATGGCTGTTACTCATATTTATGGTATTTACTTCGGAAGTTTCTTGACTAATATATAACGAGCTTGGTCGGCTCTTAGAGCAATGGCAGCTCCTCGCACAACGTAAGCAACAGGATTATCCATCGGAGAAGTCATATCAATCTGGACAACACTCCCTCGCACAAAACCTAAGTCCATAAGTCTTCTCCTCATCGCTCCACGACAAGAGGGCGAGAGCTTAATGATTTTTGCGACTTCTCCTTCCTGAAGCTTTGATAATCGTTGCACTTCCTCTAGAGGGATAGAACTAATATCCTCCTCACTAGCCTGTGTCAGTGTTAGAATTTCTAAGGCTTCATTGGGTAAAGTAAAAAGTTCTCCTTCACAAAGAAAAGAGAACTGCTCCTTATCAAGGCACTTGATTTCAAGGAGAGAATGCCGTGCTAGACCTGTACGATGAACCTCTCGAAAAAGCTGAACATCGTCATCTTCTATATGAAGCACCTTTAGTATCTGTCCCTCGAATAGCTCTTTCTCTGAAGAAGCTAACATCTTAGGGAAACGCAAATCTGCGTTAGGGATTGGGTCGCCGTGTGGGTCAAAGAGAGGATTACCAAGGAGTTTCTCAAGCTCCTTGACCTCGTCTTCACTAAGCTTATGCTCCATATCTTCGGCTTTTGTATGCCACTCTTCAGCCTTATAGCCTGAATGCTCTGCAAGATAAAGCTCGTAGATGCGGTGCTGACGAATGAGTTGTAAGGCTCTTTTCTCCCCTTTCTCTGTCAATCGATACGGATTGACTAGTATGTAGCCATCTAAAGATAGTTGTCCGATAGCTTCTGTCAGAAACTTAGGGTTGAGACCTAAGTTCTCACCAAGCTCAAAGATTGCTTCCTTGCCCTCAAGAGGTTCTTTATGAACATAAAGAGCTTTAATCAAATCCTCTTGGACAATCTTCTTTGCTTGTCGAGATGTTCTCGAAGCTCCTCTGCTTTTATCAAAGAAATTGAACCACATAAACTTCCTATTTTAGTCCGAAATCAATTCAAAATCAAGCTGTTTGCGTTCAAGGTTTGCTCGTGCTACACGGATAGTTAGCTTATCTCCAATGACAAAGCGTTTACCTGAGCGTTCGCCAACGAGTGCATACTCTTCTTCAATATAGTTGTAGTAGTCATCATCTAAATCTCGCATAGGAATTAGACCTTCACATTTGTTCTCTGAGATTTCCACGTAAATACCCCAATCAGCTAGACCAGAGATAACGCCTTCAAAGGTTTCGCCCAAGTGGTCGCTTAGGAACTCAACCTGCTTATATTTAATAGAAGCACGCTCTGCCTGAGAGGCAAGCATTTCCATTTCCGAAGAATGCTTACACTGCTCTTCACACTTAGTTCCTTTCTCGGCACGCTTACCCTCTATCATATATCTAGTCAGCAGGCGATGAACCATCAAGTCTGGATAGCGACGGATAGGCGAAGTAAAGTGCGTATAATGCTCAAAGCCTAAACCATAGTGACCAATATTTTCAGTCGTATACTTAGCTTTTGCCATTGTACGAATAGCAATCGTTGAGATAAAGTTATCACGAGGTGTACCCTTTACTTGACTAAGCAAAGCATTGATACCATTACTAAGCTGAATATCACTTCCCTTAGTATTAAGCTTGTAGCCCATACGAGAGATGAAGTCAGAGAATTTTTTTAGTCGCTCTTCCTCTGGTCTATCGTGCACACGATAGACAAAAGTCTTTGGTTTTTTCTTGCCTTTGCTGATAAACTCCGCAACGGTCTTATTAGCCAAAAGCATAAACTCCTCAACGAGTTGATGAGCTTCAAAGCTTTCCTTAACGAAAACACCAATAGGTCGTCCCTTATCATCAAGATTAAAGCGAACTTCAGGACGCTCAAAAGAAATGCTACCATTCTCAAAGCGTTTGCTTCTAAGCTTACGAGCTAGTTCGTTCATCTTCAGCACCTCAGCCTTAAAGTCGCCATCTGCCCCCTTGATAATCTCTTGAGCCTCCTCATAAGTAAAGCGTCTATCACTGCATATTACCGTGCGAGCAATGCGATAGTTAATAATCTTAGCCTCCTTATCTAACTCAAAAATACAGCTATAACTATATTTCTCTTCATTAGGACGGAGGGAACAAAGTCCATTACTCAAACGTTCTGGTAGCATTGGAATGGTTCTATCCACTAGATAAATACTAGTGGCACGCTTATATGCCTCTTTATCTATAATACTATTAGGCTGAACAAAGTGGCTCACATCTGCGATATGCACCCCGACTTCA
>PDWI01004491.1_pt1 | contig 18659 bp, 15 predicted proteins | sample 1430891 | NCBI WGS metagenome assembly PDWI01 (sample SAMN01162508, study PRJNA174530) | Oral metagenome, whole genome shotgun sequencing project. | biome: Marine environment; feature: Marine mammal; material: Swab sample of the gingival sulcus; isolation source: swab sample of gingival sulcus...
TAATTGTCCACAGTATCTGAATGTATTATAAACCACAATATAAAAAATTAAAAAAAGGAAGGAGAGTATGATATTTACGCCTGTATATATCATACAAGGAATATGATGTTAAATAAGTTGAAACTAAATATAGTTCTTATGCTTTTTATGGTGCTGTTCTTAAAATCTTGTAGTAGTGTTATACCAGATAAAGAAATTCCGTTTTTATCAAAAAATTCTGATGACAAGATTATAATGAAAGTTAACGATATCATTGTAACTGAAGAAGATTTTGAATTGTTAAAATTGGCTCTGGCGCAGACTGACAAACACTATGATGATAAAGCTATCAAAGAAGAATTGATTCGTCGAGCAGTCATCGATAGTGAAATAAACAAACACGGCATTACTGTATCAGATGAAGAAGTGTTTACATTTAATGAAGAACGCTTTTCGCTATTATACCAAGATGAAAAAAGTGCGGCGCTTATGAATGATTTTCTAAAGACAAATAACATTTCTTTAGAAGACTACAAAAAACAGAGCTTAACAATGTCGAAAAAAGCCCTGCTTACATTGCGATTAAAAGAAAAACTGATTGAGGATTATGCTAATAGCGCTGAAAAAAACTTCTTTGAAACCTATATCAATGAAAAGATTGATGCAGCAAATATTGAGATTTATGACTAGCAAGAATCGCCAAAAGTATTACAGCAAGGTGCCAGATTAAAAAGTGATCAAAATTAGGGGGCAACATGTCTAATAAATTGATTAATTTAATAGTCTTACTGGTTATTGTTTTACTATTGGCTTTACTTTCATTACCCTATATTACTATAAAAACAAATATCGATCTAACCTATGAAGCAATTGAATTTCACACCAAAGATAAAGATTATATGGTGCAAAGAGAAGTATCAGTTAAAGGCATATACGAGAGAGCGTTTTTCCCTCGGCGCGCTAGGTTTATCGGAACGATCAGCATTGATGGTAATAATTGTTTTGCCAATCGTGAAAAGAGCATCGAAGAGACGTATCGCTTTAACAAAAATGGCATGTGTGAGATTAGCTACGCAGCAGATAAAATTGGTACACTATATGTTACACCTAATATGACAAGCATTGTTATTTTCAAGCGGGCAAACAATAATTTTTTTGATTATAATGATACGGTTGTTTTGTTTGCCCCTGCAACTAATCGCAAAGATGCAATTGCCGCTACTGAAAAACGCATGAAAACACGATTAAAGAATTATAAAATAAAATAAAAAAGACGACGCTAAGCAGTGCCCAGCGCCGTTTAATCAATGCTTATTTATGTTTTACTAATCGCTCAACTTGTGCACAAACAAGCCAGAACGTAGCTTTGGTTCAAACCAAGTTGACTTTGGTGGCATTACCTCACCTGCATCGGCGATTGCCAATAGGTCGTCCATTGTTGTCGGATACATGCTAAAGGCAACAACGCAATCTTCATTACAGCGCTTTTCAAGTGCTTCTAACCCTCTGATACCACCGATAAAATCAATCCGGTTATCAGTGCGCGGGTCAGCAATACCCAAAACTGGCTCTAATAAATTGTTTTGTAAAATTGATACATCGAGGCGATCAACTGGGTCATTTGGGTCAAAAATGCCCGGCTTAGCGGTTAATTTATACCACTTTCCGTCTAAATACATGCCATAGGTTTTCTTTTCAGTTGGCTTATAGGGTTCACTGCCGTCAGCCTCGACAACGTCGAATTTTTCGCTGGCCAACTTTTTAAAATCTTCAACCGATAGACCGTTTAAGTCTTTGACTACGCGGTTGTAGTCCATAATGAAGAGGTCTTCATCGGGGAAGATGACCGACATAAAATAGTTGTATTCTTCAGACCCATCGTAGTTGGAGTTGGCTTCGCGTCGTTTTAAGCCAACTTTTACAGAAGATGCCGAACGGTGGTGACCATCTGCGATATAGAGATAATCAATACCTTTAAAAATACTTTCAATTTTGGCGTTGACTTCATCAGATGTAATTTGCCAGACGATATGTGTAATATCGTCTTCTGAAATAAAGTTGTACTCTGGCTTATGGAACTTGATCCAATCGTTGACGAGTTGGTCAATTTCTCTATTTTTGCGATAGGTTAAGAAAATTGGCGCCGTGTTGGCATCACAATAATCGAAGTTGTTAATTCTGTCTTGTTCTTTGACCGGGCGGGTAAATTCGTGCTTTTTAATGACGTCGTTGCTGTAGTCGTCAATCGAGGTGCAAGCGACAATACCCGTTTGCACGCGACCCCACATTAACTGACGATAAATGTAAAAGCGAGCTGTTTCATCTTGCACTAATACGCCGTCGGCTTGAAATTTATCTAAATTTTTACGCGCTGTCTGGTAAACTTCAGGCTCGTACATTTCCATCTCGTCAGGTACATCCATTTCAGAGCGCACGACATGTAAAAATGAATGCGGATTGCCCGCCGCCATCTGTTTTGCTTCGGCGCGATTCATCACATCGTAGGGTAAACTGGCCACTTGTTCAACTAAATCTTTAACCGGTCTAACCGCTTTAAATGGTCTTACTACTGCCATAGTATCCTCCTAGTTAAAAAAATTGTTAATGACGTCAATCGTTTCGTCGCCAATACGCTTTTGCGCTTCTGCCGTCGAGGCGCCGATGTGCGGCGTTAGCGAAACGTGATCATGTGTATAAAGCGCTTGATTGGGCGTTGGCTCTTGTTCGAACACATCGATTGCCGCCGCGGCCACTTTACCACTGTCGAGCGCGCTTAACAGTGCTGCTTCATCGACGACGCCACCGCGTGCACAGTTAACTAGGTAGACACCATCTTTCATTTTGGCAAACTCAGCCGCGCCAATTGTTGCACCAGCTGCTTTATCAAACGGTATGTGCAGCGAAATAAAATCGGCCTTTTCAAGTAGCGCATCAAATGGTAAATATTGACAATCTAATTCTCCCTCAACAGCACCACTGCGCTTGTAATAGACAACTGACATGCCCAATGCTAAGGCGCGCTTGGCAGTTTCTTGCGCAATGCGACCAAAGCCGATTAGGCCGAGCACTTTGCCATTGAGTTCAATGCCCTTATAGGCTTTTTTGTTCCACTGACCACTGCGCATGGTCACATTGGCAATGTGAAGGTGGCGCGCTAACGCAAACATATGACCAATTGCCAACTCGGCAACTGAGGCCGAACTTGAATTAGGTGTATTGCGCACGGCAATGCCCTTTTCTTCAGCATAGGCGTGGTCAATATTATCGATGCCAACGCCGGCCCGAATAATCAATTTTAACTGGCCACCGGCGACTTGGTCAATCAGCGGTTGCCTGATTTTAGTTTTAGAGCGAATCACGACGACGTCGACTTCTCTCAATTTTTCAGCAAGTGCGTCGCCCTCAAAAAATTGGTCAATCACAACGTGCCCTGCATCGGTCAATTTTTGTATCGCGGCTTTATCCATGCCATCATTAGCTAATATTTTTAACATAATCCACCTACTTGTTTAAGTTCCAAATATCTTCGATTAACGCCAACAGTTCTTTTAATGTCTCCATTTTTGTATCTGCCATATGGGCAATTCTAAAGGTCTTTTCTTTATAGTCACCGTAGCCGTTAGAAATCATAAAGCCGTGCTTGGCGAGTTCTTTATTTAAGTCTGCAACACTATTGCCCAATGTATTACTGATGGTTGTTAATGTGTTAGATGCATAGCGTTCTTCAGCCAACATTGCAAAGTGTTTTTTAGCCCAGTCACGGGTGAACTGTGCCATTTCTAAATGTCTGGCAAAGCGGTTTTCAAGCCCTTCTTCTTCAAGAATGTAGCTCAATTGATAATCGAGCGCAAACATATGCGGCAATGCAGGTGTTGACGGGTACTGATAGCTCTTGCGCGCCTTGTCTACAACGCTGACTAAATCAAAATAAAGGCCTCTATTTTCAACTGTCAGCGCACGTTGATAGGCCTTTTCTGAAACAGATGCAACTGATAAGCCGGCTGGTAAGCCAAGACATTTTTGAGTAGAGGCAACACACATGTCAACGCCCCATTCGTCAACTGGAATTTTTGTGCCACCAAGTGATGATACCGTATCTAGACAAAAACAGACATCAGGATACTTAGCGACAACTTTTGCAATGTCGTCAAGCGGGTTCATTACGCCCGTTGAGGTTTCGTTATGTGTAACCGTTACGACGTCGTATTTGCCAGTTGAAAGTGCTTCTTCAACCATTTCAGGCGTCGTTGGATTGCCAATTTCAGATTTAAATTTATCAGCTGGTATGGCGTTAGATGTACACATTTTGTACCAACGGTCGCCAAATGCGCCAACTGAAAAGACAGCAGCGCGTTTTTTGGTGAGCGATCTTACCGCCATTTCCATTAAACCACTGCCTGATGATGTGCTTAAAATAATATCGTTTTTGGTGTACATTAACTGCTGAAGCTTTTCAGAAATACTGCGCTGCAGTTCAGTACACTCTGGTGTTCTGTGACCAATTTGCGGTGTTGCCATCTTCTGTAAAACATCTTCCCGTACATCGACTGGTCCCGGGATAAACAATCTTTTGTGCATGAGTACCTCCCCTATAACTTTTTATTTGTTCTATCTTATCATTAGTTGTGCCAATTCTCAACAAAAAAAGCAACTTGTGCCTAAAAATTAAAAAAATAATATGGTACGCTAAAAAATTTGAAGCGACAAACCATAAATTGTTCTTTCAGCTAAAAAATAGATAAACTAACATGTAGTATAGGGTACTTAAAAGATAAATATATCATGCAATCTTGCCCCCAGAAATACAGCTGCGCTGAGTGAAATGGCGATTGCCACACTTCGGTCGAAATGACAATTTGACTGCACAGTTACCTGTTTTTAAAAAAATCAACTACCGCTTGTGCTGTCTTTTCGGTGATGCCGTCAACAGCTAACAGTTCTTCAAATGACGCATTTTTTATCTTGTCAATGGTCTTAAAGTGTTTTAGCAAATTGGCCTTGCGCACAGCGCCAACGCCTTTGATGTCATCGAGCACCGAATTGATCATCTGCTTGTCGCGCAAACTGCGATGGTAGCTAATTGCAAAGCGATGTACTTCTTCTTGAATATCGTATAAATAGCGATAGAGCTCGCTGCGTCGATCTAATGAATAGTTCTCGCCCTCAAAATACAGTTTATCGGTTTTATGCGATTTGTCTTTTACCATGCCAGCAACTGGTATGTCAATTTTAAGGGCGTTTAAGACATCTTTGACAACTGAAACATGGCCACGACCACCATCAATTAACAGTAAATCTGGGTATTTATCAAAGCCAAAGTGCACTGACTGCCCTTTTTTGGCGTCTTCACCGCGTTTAAAACGGCGATATAAAACCTCCATCATGCTGCCATAATCATTAGGGCCTTCAATTGTCTTTACTTTAAAGCGACGATAATCGCTGCGCTTTTTCTTGGCATCTTCATAGACGACCATTGAGCCAACTGAAAATGTGCCCATAATATTGGAAATATCGTAGGCTTCGATGCGCTGCGGTATACGCGCTAGCGACAGTAAGTCTTTTAACTGCAAATTGCGCGTGCTCGATAGCGCGCGACTGCGCAGTTCATTTTCAAGGTATTTGTCCAAGTAGTCTTTGGCATTTTCAATTACCATATCAACCAGCTTTTTCTTGTCACCGCGCTTTGGTTGGCTGATGCGAACAGCGCCGTTTTTCTTTTGGGCAAGCCAAGTTTCGTAAATTTTTGCGTCGCCCAACATATCAGAAATCAAAATTTCCTTTGGTATAAAGGCCGTTCCGGCATAGAATTGCAAGATAAACTGTTCAATTAACTGCTGCTTGCTGTCAATGGTCGCCTTATCAAACGTAAAGTGTTCACGGCCAATTAAGCGCCCTTGGCGCACAAAAAAGATAAAGACACAGGCCATTTCGTCATTGGCATAGGCGGCAATGACGTCTTGATCGATATCTACTGCACTTGATACTTTTTGCTTGATTGTTAAGTTCTTAAGCGATTGTATTTGATCGCGCAGTTCGGCAGCCCTTTCAAATTGTAAACTTTGGGCAGCCTGCTGCATTTTAACTTGTAGCGAGCCGATTAGTTCATCTTGTTTACCCGATAAAAACGTTAAAATATCATTGATTAGCTCACGGTAATCGGCTTGCTTGACATTGCCCTTGCACGGGCCTAAGCACTGTTTGATGTGATAGTTCAAACAGGGTCGTGACCACTTTTTAGATAGGTCGCGGTTACAACTTCTAATTGGAAAAGTCTTTTGAATAACGCTCAGCGTCTGATTGACATCATAGGCACTGCTGTAAGGCCCAAAATAGCGACCACCGTCTTTTTTGACTTTGCGCACTTTTAGAACGCGCGGGTAGGTTTCATTGGTCACGACGATAAAGGGGTAGGCTTTGTCGTCTTTTAGCATGATATTAAAGCGCGGTTTGTGCTTTTTTATTAAATTGCCTTCCAGAATTAGGGCTTCAACCTCGGTTGATGTAATAATGTACTCAAAGTCGTCGATATTGACAACTAAAGTTTGCGTTTTTGGCGTATGACTATTAAAGCCTCTAAAATAAGAGGTTACCCGATTCTTTAAATTTTTGGCCTTGCCGACGTAAATAATAGCGCCGCGATCGTCTTTCATTAAGTAGACGCCGGGGTTGGTCGGCAATTTCTTTATTTTATCGGAAAAGTCTTTCAAACTACCACCCGCCTAGCGCTATAACAACGCTTTTAAAAATTCTCCCGTATAGGACTGTTTATTTTTGACGACTTCTTCCGGTGTGCCCAAGGCGATAATCTGACCACCGCGGTCGCCCCCCTCAGGGCCAATATCAATAATGTAGTCGGCCGACTTGACAACATCTAAGTTGTGTTCAATGACAACCACTGTGTTGCCGACGTCAACCAGGCGATTGAGCACCTGTATTAAATTGTCGACATCAGCTGAATGTAAGCCGGTTGTCGGTTCGTCTAAGATATAGAGCGTTTTGCCGGTGCTGCGCTTGCTGAGCTCGGTTGCCAGTTTAATGCGCTGCGCTTCACCGCCGGACAGCTGGGTCGACGGTTGACCCAACCTAATATAGCCTAAGCCGACATCGTTTAAGGTTTCTAATTTGCGCTTAATGCGCGGTATATTTTCAAAGAAATGGAGCGCTTCTTCGACTGTCATTGCCAATATTTGGTCAATTGACTTGCCCTTGTATTTAACCTGTAGCGTTTCGCGATTATAGCGTTTGCCCTTACAGACGTCGCAAGGTACGTAGACATCGGGTAAAAAGTGCATTTCAATTTTTAAGATGCCATCACCCTTACAAGACTCACAGCGGCCGCCTTTGACATTAAAGCTAAAGCGCCCTTTTTTGTAGCCGCGCACTTTTGATTCGGGTACAGCGGCGAATATGTCGCGAATATAGTCGAACACACCAGTATAGGTCGCCGGATTACTGCGCGGCGTGCGCCCAATTGGCGATTGGTCGATGTCGATCACTTTATCAATTGCTTCAAGCCCGACTATATCGCTGTGTTTACCCGGTTTCAATTTGGCGCGCGACACACGCGAAGCAACCCCTTTGTAAAGCACCTCGTTGATCAACGAGCTTTTGCCAGAGCCGGAAACGCCGGTTACCGCAATAAATTTACCGAGCGGAAAGGTGACGTCAATGTCTTTTAAGTTATTTTCACGCGCACCTTTTACAGTTAGAAAAAAGCCATTGCCGGGGCGTCGTTCTGCCGGTAGGGCAATTACGCGCTTTCCCGATAAAAACTGCGCAGTAATCGAAGCTTCTTCTTGTAATATTTCATGCAATGTGCCAGCGACGATTATTTCACCGCCGTGCTCACCGGCACCTGGCCCAATATCGATAATATAATCGGCGTGGCGAATGGTGTCTTCATCGTGTTCAACCACAATTAAAGTGTTGCCGACGTCAGTTAATTCGCGCAAAGTGCCGAGTAATCTGGCGTTGTCGCGCTGATGGAGCCCAATGCTCGGTTCATCTAAAATATACAAGACACCGCACAGCCCCGAGCCGATTTGCGTAGCCAAGCGAATGCGTTGCGATTCGCCGCCCGACAAAGTGCCGGCTGCACGCGACAGGGTCAAATAGCCGAGCCCAACATTGCTTAAAAAGCGCAGGCGCGCAATAATTTCTTTTAATATTTGTTCGGCAATTAGGGCCTTTGTCTCGTTTAATTTAAGTGCATTTAAAAAATTAAGGCAGCTTTCAACCGACATTTCACTAATTTGTGCAATATTGGCATCGCCTACTGTAACTGCCAAAACTTCTGGTTTTAAGCGTTCACCTTGGCAACTGGCGCAAGGGCTTAAACTCATATACTGTTCTATTTTACCGCGCATGTAGTCGGAATTGGTCTCGCGATAGCGTCGTTCTAAATTTTTTATAACGCCTTCAAAAGGCGCGCGATACTTTCTGGTACCGCCGTATTTGCTCTCGTAGCTAAAGGCTATTGAGCGATCACCGGTACCGTAGAGCAGTTCTTTTTGTAATGACGCCGGTAAATCGCGAAACGGAGTAGCCGTCGAAGCGTGGTGGTCGTCGACCAAAGACTTAATTAATTGCAGGTAATAGCTGCCCTCGGTACTGCTGGCAAATGGTGAAATCGCGCCTTCGTCAATTGACAGTGCCGCATTGGGCACGACCAATTCAGGGTCGACTTTTTGCAGATAGCCAATGCCCTTACAAGCGTGGCAGGCACCAAATGGCGAGTTAAATGAAAAGGCACGCGGTTCCATTTCGGCAATGCCGACACCGTGTTCGGGGCAAGCAAATTGGGTATTGTAAATGTAGTCACCATCGCCAATGACATTGACAACCAATAGGCCATCTGATTCGCGCAGTGCCGTCTCTACTGAATCACTTAATCGCTTTTCGATGCCCTCTTTGACGACCAGACGGTCGATCACAATATCGATATTGTGTTTTTGATTTTTATTGAGTTTAATATCATCTTCAATTGAAACGACTTCGCCGTCGATGCGCAGACGAATATAGCCCTCTTTTTTGAGGCGTTCAATTTCTTTTTTGTGTTCGCCTTTTTTACCGCGGATCAGTGGCGCAATCAGCTGAATTTTAGCGCCTGTTTCCATTGTCATAATGCGGTCGACAATTTGGTCAACCGACTGTTGTTCGATAACGCGACCGCAGATATGACAGTGTGGCGTGCCAACCCGCGCGTAGAGCAGTCTAAAATAGTCGTATATTTCGGTGACTGTTCCGACTGTTGAACGCGGATTGCGCGATGTCGTCTTTTGGTCAATCGAAATGGCCGGCGACAGGCCTTCGATATATTCAACATCGGGCTTTTCCATTTGGCCGAGGAATTGCCTGGCGTAGGCCGATAGACTTTCGACATAACGGCGCTGACCTTCGGCATAAATGGTATCAAAGGCCAATGACGATTTGCCCGAGCCACTCAACCCAGTGACGACGACAAATTGGTTGCGCGGTATTTTGACGTTGATATTTTTTAAATTGTGTTCTTTGGCACCTTTAACTTCGATATATTCTTTCATGTTTGTCCTTTAACTCTCTTTTATTTGTAGCCAATCACTCAAGCTTGTCATTTTGAGTGCAGTCGAGAAAACTCGGGTTTTAAAAAGCGAGATCTCTCCACTCACTTCGTTCGGTCGAGATGACATATGAAGGTATTCGCCAAGCTGACATGTGAAGGCGTTCACCAAGCTGACATGTGAAGGCGTTCACCAAGATGACATGTGAGGGTGTTCACCAAGCTGACATGTGAAGGCGTTCACCAAGATGACATGTGAGGGTGTTCGCCGAGATGACATGTGAGGGTGTTCGCCGAGATACAGCGTGGTGGCATTAGTTGAAATAACAACATGTTGAAAGTTGTAAATTTAAAATTGACAGTACTACTTTCTACTTTTTTTCTTTCAACCGTTTTAGACCCTCAATTTCATCGCGAATCACGGCGGCGCGCTCAAATTCTAATAAATTGGCAGCTTCGTTCATTTCATCGGTCAATACGTCGATTTTAAATTGAATTTCATCGGGCGTCATTGTCATATCAACCGTTTCAACCTGATAGTCTGCTTCACTTTCAGCTGCTTTGGTGGCTTCTATCAATGCGTGCACCCGCTTTTTAACGCTAGTTGGCGTCACATTGTGTTCTTTATTATAGGCCTCTTGAATTTCGCGGCGACGGTTTGTTTCGTCAATTGCCCGTTGCATTGACGGTGTTATCTTGTCAGCATACATTATAACAGCGCCATTGACATGCCGTGCAGCACGACCAATTGTTTGAATCAAGCTGGTTTCAGAACGCAAAAAGCCCTCTTTGTCGGCATCGAGTATTGCAACCAGTGAAACTTCGGGCAAGTCGAGCCCTTCACGCAATAGGTTAATACCGACTAAGACGTCAAACTTGCCCAACCGCAAATCGCGCACAATTTCCATGCGCTCTAATGTGTTGATGTCAGAGTGCATATACCTGACTTTGACATCTAAATTTTTAAAATAATCGGTTAAATCTTCAGCCATGCGCTTGGTCAACGTGGTGACGAGCACCCGTTCTGACTTAGCGATACGCTTATTGATTTCGCCAAATAAATCGTCAATCTGCCCATCGACGGGGCGAATGTCAATCGCCGGGTCTAACAAACCAGTTGGTCGAATCACTTGCTCGACAATCTTCTTCGACAGGCCGCGTTCGTAATCGGCTGGCGTGGCGCTGACGTAGAGACACTTATCAGTCAATTTGGTAAATTCGTCGAAGTTAAGCGGCCGATTGTCGAGCGCCGAAGGTAACCTAAAGCCATAATCGACCAAGTTTCGCTTGCGCGATTGATCGCCGCCATACATGCCACGTACTTGTGGCAAGGTAACATGCGATTCGTCAACTACTAGCAAAAAATCATCGGGGAAGTAGTCGATTAGCGTATAGGGGCGACTGCCTGGCGGCCGCATTGACATAATGCGCGAATAGTTTTCGATGCCTTGACAAAAGCCAACTTCGCGGAGCATTTCAATGTCGTAGCGGGTGCGCTGCTCAATGCGCTGCGCCTCAATTAATTGCCCGTTATCTTTAAAGTAAACAATGCGTTCAGCCAGTTCTCTTTCAATTTCTTTAATGGCAATTTCTATTTTATCTTGCGGTGTGACATAGTGCGACGCCGGAAAGAATATAACGTGATTGCGCACGCCCAGTATTTCACCGGTTAAGGCGTTAACTTCGCAGATGCGTTCAATTTCGTCGCCAAACATTTCAATTCGAATCGCCTTGTCAAAACTGGCTGCTGGCATCACTTCGATAACGTCGCCGCGTACCCGAAAGGTTGAGCGCGTAAAGTTAATATCGTTGCGAACGTACTGAATATCGACTAAGCGCGTTAGTATTTCGTCGCGCGACTTTGTCATGCCCGGTCTGAGTGACAAAACCATTTTTTTATAGTCTATCGGGTTACCCAAACCGTAAATACAAGATACCGAAGCGACGATAACGACGTCTTTGCGTTCAAATAAAGCCGCCGTCGCCGAGTGCCTTAACTTGTCGATTTCTTCATTAATTGAAGAATCTTTTTCAATATAGGTATCTGATGCCGCCACATAGGCTTCTGGTTGATAGTAGTCATAGTAGCTGACAAAGTATTCAACGGCGTTATCGGGGAAAAATTCACGAAATTCACTGCAAAGCTGTGCTGCCAGCGTTTTGTTATGCGCTAAGACCAAGGTGGGCACGCCCAGTTCTTTTATGATATTGGCAACGGTAAATGTCTTGCCTGAACCGGTTACACCTAGCAGTGTTTGATGTTTTTGACCAGATTGAAAGCCATTAACGAGTTCACTAATGGCTTTGGGTTGATCCCCTGTTGGTTGAAAGGGGGAAACGACTTTAAATTGTTTCATATCTACCTCTAAATAGCAAACGTTTGTTCGCTATATTATACACAATTGAGCGGCGCTTGTCAATTCGCTAATCGGTCACTTTGACAACTTCAGTTTGCTCAGCCAAAACTTTGTCGACATGGCGATTGACGATATTCCGTATAACCGCACTGACAGGCACGCCCAAAAGCATACCTGGGATACCGAATAATCCGCCGCCAAATAAGATGGCAATAATAATCCAAAGTGGCGACATGCCGACGCGTTCACCCAATATCATGGGGCCGATAATATTGCCATCGACCTGTTGTAATACCAAGATAAAAACAGCCACCCAAAAGGCTTGAATTGGTGAATATAAAAAGGTAACAGCTATTGTTGGAAAGGCACCGATAAAGGGCCCAAAGTAGGGAATCATATTGGTAACTGCCACGACAAAGGCAAAGAGCAATGAATATCTGACCCCTAATAAGAAGAGGCCGATATAACAAATAATGCCAATAATGATTGAATCGATTGTCTTACCGATTAAGTATTTGCCAAAGACCACGTCAACTTCTTGCAAGAATTCCAAGACGCGTCGCGCTTTTTGTTCACCTAAAAAGGCGCGCAATGTTCTGTTGAAACTTCTAACGAGGCTCTCTTTATCAAGCAAAATATAAAGCGATAAAATAAGCCCCATAATAAACTTAAATAATCCCGATGTAATATCAAATATCGTGCGCCCCATTGACAAAAAGACATCTTTTAAATTATTGGTCATTTCCGATAGCTGATTGACAATCGAATCGGGCATCAGCGATTCGATTTTTATATCGTAGGCATTAATAAATTTTTCTAAGCTGCGCATGTCTTGTAGGCGCTCGATAGCCCAATTGTTGACATCTTCTGCGTGTGATGGAAAATCGAGCACAATATCACTAATCGAATTGGTAATTGTCGGCACAATAATAATGACCAAACCAACCAGCAGTATCAACAAAAGCGTATAAACAAACAGCACCCCAACCAAGCGGTTCATATGAAGGTGTTTTTGGCAGGCCTTAAGCACTGGGTTCAACAAATATGCAATTACGACAGCCCAAATAATAGGTGAGATTAAGGTTGTCACCAAATGGTAGATATTGTACAGTATTTCAGTTTGATTAATTAACTTAAAGGCGATAAATGCCAGTAATAATAGTGGCAAAAAACGCCAAAAATTAATGCTTTTGTTGTTCATTGTCGCTATTTTACCTTTAGTATTCTTTCAAAATATTATCCATTACGTGCTGGTGTGTCGCAATAAATGTCGGTAGGTCTTCCCACACATAATTTAACTTAACGATATCTTTGTTATCGAGGCGAAATACATTGGCACCCTTTTCTTCACCGCCCATTTTGCGATAAAAAGCGGTTGAAGGATTATCACGATGTATCCACAATGACATATAAGACGCATTATTTTTATCAAACAATTTAGCGCAGGCCACCAAAAGCGCCGCACCATAGCCATTATGCATCGATTTTTCGGCGACATAGTGGGCAATTACTTCACCATAGCCATAGCTGGTATTGACTCTTACCACCTTGGGAACTGCAAAGCCAATAATGCCACCAGTTTTTTCTTCCATTACAAAGACAATTTTACCGTCGTTAATGTAGCGCAGCCAAAATTTTTTGCGATTATCAAAGCTGAGCTTTGCCAAATATTCGGGCGTTACGTATTTGCCATAAAAATCTTCCCAGACATCACAATGAATTCTCGCAATACCATTAATATCGTAAATATTTGCCTTGCGTAGTATCATAAAACACCTCAACTTACTTGGAAAGCACTTCAATTGCCTTCTGCAACTGAACATCGGTCGATTCGTCATCAACATCATAATCTTCCGATTGTTCAATGACAATGTTGGGCTCAATGCCCTTTTCGTGAATATAAGAACCATTTGGCGTATAATACTGGGCCGTCGTTATTTTAAAGCCATCGTCGCCAGCAAGTGGTAGAACGCTTTGCACTAAACCCTTGCCAAATGTCGTTTCGCCAATAATAACACCTGAATTGGTATCTTTTATTGCACCCGTCAGTATTTCTGAGGCCGAAGCGCTGCCACCATTGACCAAGACAACATAGGGAATATCTATTTTGCGAGCGTCAGATTTATAGTCGTTGCGCGTGCCGGCTCTGTTTTCTGTGTAGACAATCAGTTGTTCACCCAAAATATAGTCAGCTAATTTGACACATTGATCTAGGCTGCCACCTGGGTTATTGCGCAAATCGATAATTAAAGATTTGATGCCGGCCTGTTCCAGCTTTTCAAAGTGGTCGACAAACTCTTTGTACACCTTATTGTCAAACGAGTTAATCTTGATATAGCCAATATTTTGACCGGCTTCGTCGATAATGTGCGATTTAACCGATTTTAAAACAATTTTGGCGCGCGTTATCGTGACGTCGAAAACATCTTCGTCGGGGCGCAAAATGGTTATCGTAACATCTGTACCCGGTTCGCCCTTCATCATTTTAATGGCTTCATCCATGCCTTCAGCATAAACTTCTTGCCCATTTACTTTAATAATTTTATCGCCATTAATCAACCCGGCGCGCTCACCCGGCGTGTCTTCAAAGGCACTTACCACTGTAATTAAATTGTCTTTGCCCGGCTCAATTTGAATGCCGATACCACCATAACTGCCGTCTGAAGATTCGTTAAATGAACGAAACTCGTCGGCGTCCATGTAAATGGAATACGGATCACCCAAGCTCCTAAAAATGCCCTTGTAGATGCCCGTATCAAAATTGATATCAGATGTGTCTTTATAATAGTTTTTTTCAATAAAATCAATTAGCTTTTCGGCTTTTTTATAAGCTTTATCATGCGGTGCATCTTCACTTGCTTTAGGCTCCGAAACAATGCTAATTGGTTCGAAAATATTTCCGACATACATTTGAATGGCAAAGTTTATAAATAAGCTTAATACCAATGTAATAATGACACTTAGTACAATAAGTGCAATTGCAGTTGAACGTTTAATTGTCTTTGGCAATGCTTTCTCCTATCTATTTCTTCATAACATATGGTTTGGGGTCGACGTATTCGCCGTTTTTTCTGACCTCAAAGTGTACGTGGCTACCAGTTGAACGCCCCGTTGAACCCATTTTGGCAATATTTTGGCCGCGTTTGACATAGTCGTCTTTAGCTGAAATAAGGCTACTACAATGGCCATACAGCGTCATAATGCCACCGCCGTGATCGACAATAATAGCATAACCGTAGCTACCCAACCACCCCGAGTGGATAACGCGCCCATCGGCTGCAGCGTAAATCGGTGTACCGCGCGGCGCCGGAACGTCGATGCCGGTATGTAGCAAGCGACGCTTTAACGTCGGGTGCAAACGCATGCCAAAGTCGGAAGAAATGCGCTTGTATTTAGTAGGTACCGGCCACATCAATTTGCCGCCCGTGTACTTAGCCGCAGAGGCCGCCGCTTCCTGTGCCCTTTTATCGGCATATTGTTTTTTGAGTATTTTAGTTAACTCGTCGGCGTCTTTTACAACCTGATTTTCAATATTTAACAGTGCTTGTTCTTCTTTTTCAAGTTCCGCCTGTTTGTTTTGCAGTTCGCTGTGCTTGGCTTTAAGGCTAACCTGTTGCACAGTTTCTTCTTCTTTCATGGCGGTAAGCTGCTGTTTGGTTTCTTCTAACTGTTTTTTTGTCTCGGCAATAAAATTGCGAATTTCAATTAACTGTTCAAGCGTTTCTTCATCGTAGTTGAGCAAAAATTGTACTTTGTCGACACGCGTGAGCATTTCCGAAAAATCATCGGCACCTAGCAGTATTTCAATATACGAAAAATGGCCTGATTTATACATGGTGCGCAGTCGCTTTTTCATGCGTGCATTATGATAGGCTTCGTCTTTGCGCGCCTGTTCAAGTTCTTCTTCTTTTACCGAAATAGCATTTTCGGTTTCGCTTATCTGCTGAGAGAGCTCTTGTATTCTAGCGTCGACAACGCGAATTTCGGCATTGAGTATATTAACTTCTTTTTCAAGCGCCGACTGCTTGGCTTCGTTTTGCGCCTGCTGATCATTAATTTTCTTTAATTCGTTCTGCAGTTGTTTTTTGGCAGCTTCGTTTTCTTTAATCTTTTCTTCAAGCGTTGCAAAGACAAGGTTAAAGACCATAGCAAACAGCAGAACGACAACAAGCTTTTTCTTTAACTTCATAGCGCACCTACACATTTAGATGCTTACGCATCGCATTAATCGAACCCAGCGCACCAATGCCGACACCAAGCACAATAAAAATTGTCAATAAATCAGAAATTACAGCGTCAACTGGCACAAAGTGCGCGGCGATTAGAACGTAGAATTCGGAAGAAAAATAGTCATACATATAACTATAACTGATAAAAATAATAGCGGCCGCGACTAGTGCGCCAACCAGCCCCAGCACCGTGCCCTCTATCATGAAGGGGCGCTTGATATACCAATTGGTCGCGCCGACATACTTCATAATGTTGATTTCGCGATTGCGCGCATTGACTGCCAACTTAATTGTATTGCTAATAATCAGTGTCGAAACAATTAACAATATCACAATAATGCCAAAGCCAAGCGTGCGAATAAAGCGCGATGCACTCATAATTTTATCAATAACATCTTTGTAAAACTTAATGTCTTCAACGCCTGAAAGCGTTTCTAAAACTTTGACAACACTATCCGATGCATCTAAGTTCTTTAAGGTTATTATAATTGAATCGGGCAGCGGATTGCTGTCGAGGCCATCAAGTAAATAGGCCTTGTCACCCCATTCGGCTTTCCAGGCAATGAGGGCGTCATCTTTTGATAAATAAGTTACCCTTTTAACCCCAATAATACCTTCAATATCAGACAGCAAATTGGCTTTCGCCTCACTGTCGAGTTCGTCCTCCAAATAAATGGTAATCTCTTCAAATTGATCTTGGGCGCCCTCGACAAAACTGTTGATATTAATAATAATGGCAAAGACAAACCCCAATATCAACAGCGACAGCATGACACTGGTAACCGAAGCAAAGCTCATCATGCGATTGCGCCAAAGGTTTTTAAAGGCCTCAACAACACTCGACCCAAAATTTCTAAATATCATAATCGTAACTCCCTTGGCTGTGGTCGCGTACAACTGAGCCGTCTTTTAGCGTAACGACACGGCGCTTCATCGCATCGACAATTTCTCTGTCATGCGTTGCCATTAAAATCGTCGTGCCACGACGGTTAATTTGGCGCAATAGTTTCATGATTTCCCATGATGTTTCAGGGTCTAGATTGCCGGTTGGTTCGTCGGCAATTAGCAAGGGAGGGTTGTTGATCATTGCACGGGCAATCGATACGCGCTGTTTTTCGCCACCCGACAATTGGTCGGGATAGTGTTTGGCCTTTTCTGATAGCCCTACCATGCTCAACATCGTTGGCACTTGGCGTCTGATATCGCGCGTACGCGTACCTAGTATTTCCATCGCATATGAAACGTTCTCATAGACCGTCTTTTGCGGCAAAAGCCTGAAGTCTTGAAAGACAACACCCATTTTACGGCGCAATTTGGGAATGCGGCGATGGTGCAACTTGGTGATATCTTGGCCATCTAATCTAAGTATGCCTGTAGTCGGCTCTTCTTCTTTTAACAGCAATTTCATTAAAGTAGACTTGCCGGCACCACTTTGGCCAACCAAGAAGAGAAATTCACCTCTTTTTACTTCAATATTTATATTTTTCAAAGCGACAACATCGTGTTTGTAGTGCTTTGAGACATCAATCATTTCTATCAAACTGACACTCCATTCATTTTTACCCAACTAATCTAAGACATGATATAAAAGTCACGTCAATTTTGTTGTTCTCGGGTGATAGTCCCACCTAGACATTATACAATTAACTTCGACCATTTTGGAAGCATTATTCAATAATTTAATAAATTTGTTACTTTTATACTATGATAATATCAACTACTATTTACCTTTTAAGCAACATGTGTTATCTTAATATTATTATAACAGATCAGAGTTGGAATATCTATAAAGGAGACAACATGAAAAAAAAGGGGATTAGAAAACAAATACTAGAACTTCGCAAAAACCAAAGCCAAGCGGCAATGGCGCAAAAAAGCGGGCAAATTTTTGATCACTTAATCAATTGGCCAGTTTTTGCAAATGCCGATGCGCTACTGATTTACATGGACTTCAGAAGCGAAGTGCAAACTAAACAAATTATCGATTACTGCTTTGAACAAGGCAAAGACGTTATCGTACCAGTCGTTGACGATTCAACCGGTCAACTGGCATTAATTCAGATCGACAAAGACAGTGCGTTTATCGAGTCAAAAATGGGCATTTTAGAACCACCTATTACAGAAGATAGCAAGCGCACACTATATGATGTCGACTTAGTGCTGGCACCTGGTGTTGCCTTTGATTTAGACGGTAATCGACTTGGTTATGGCGGCGGCTATTATGACCGCCTACTCGACAAATACGCCGATATTAGACATTTGATTAAAATTTACGGCTTGGCTTTTGAGTGTCAGCTAGTCGATAGCGTGCCAACCGAACCAACCGATTATAAGATGGACGGCATTATCACCGAAAAGCAAATCTATCATTGCAGAAAAGAAGCCGACTAAAATAAAAAAGTCGGCTTCACTTGACAATGACGGTATGCCGTACTATAATTATCGTTGTTAACTAAAAAATGCAGATGTGGTGGAACGGCAGACACGCTATCTTGAGGGGGTAGTGAGCAACAGCTCGTATGGGTTCAAATCCCATCATCTGCACCACAGCGATAA
>PDWI01004493.1_pt1 | contig 18657 bp, 15 predicted proteins | sample 1430891 | NCBI WGS metagenome assembly PDWI01 (sample SAMN01162508, study PRJNA174530) | Oral metagenome, whole genome shotgun sequencing project. | biome: Marine environment; feature: Marine mammal; material: Swab sample of the gingival sulcus; isolation source: swab sample of gingival sulcus...
AACAGAAAGAAATATATACACAGCAATTACAAAATAGGTCAAGGATTAATCGGGCAAGTTGCCTACGAAAAAGCATACATCTACCGAAAAGAAATCCCGGATGACTACTTCACAATAACATCAGGAATCCTCGGCGACAAAAAACCAAAGACCTTATTAATATCGCCATTCCTTGGCAACGAAAAATTGCAAGGAGTACTCGAAATAGCATCACTCAACGAGGAAATGCCTCAGAAAATGATAACCCTAATCGTAGAATTGAGTAACATCATTGGGCAAACGCTATTCAACCTCAAATCAAACGCACAAACAAAACAGTTGCTTGACGAATCGCAAACCCTCACAAAACGATTGAGTAAGAATGAGGAACAGCTCAAAAAGAATGCTCGTCAGATGCAACTTACCCAAATAGAATTACAACGCTCAAACGAAGAACTCGAATCAAAAATAACCGAGGTAGAGCAAGGTCAGCGACGCTTGCACGCCCTACTCGAAAACGCATCGGAGGTTATAACTATCTATAACATAGATGGTACTGTGAAATATGTAAGTCCATCAGTAAAACGTATACTCGGCTTCTACCCGGAAGAAATGATTGGACGCAACAGGTTTGAGCGAGGCGAGGTAATCCTACAAAAAGTCTTCGATGAACTGAAATTAAATCCCGAAGTACCCAAGACTTTTGAGTATCGTTACGAAAATAAAGATAAGGAAATCCTCTGGCTTGAAACAGTTGGTAAAAACCTTAAATACAACCCTGCCATAAACGGAATTATTTTCAACACGCGCGACATAACCCTGCGAAAAGTTGCCGAAAAAGCTCAACGGCTAAGCGGGGAAATGCAAGCCTTGTCGGAAAACTCTCAGGATATGATTATTCGTATCGGTCTCGACAAAAAAATCTACTATGCAAACCCGGTAATAAATAAATATATAGGTATCAGCTCGGTAAAAGCAATCGACAACTACCTTGACAATCTCGACATACACGACAGAATAAAAAACATCCTTGATGACATGCGTCTGAAAGTGATAGACCAACGCAAGGTAATAGTCCAAGAGATAACACTTCCCAAAATAAATGATGAAGAAAAAATAGTTATCTTCGACGGAATACCCGAGTTTGACCAAGAGCAAGAGCTTGAAACAGTGCTATTTGTGGCTCACGATATAACCGAGCGAAAACAAATAGAACTTGAAATAGAAAAGAAAAACAAAAGCATAACAGAAAGTATAAACTACGCCAAAAGAATACAATCCGCAATTATACCATCATCACAACTTATAAAACAATACTTGCCGGAGTCATTCGTATTTTACAAACCTCGCGACGTGGTAAGCGGCGACTTCCCGTGGTTCTACGTGAATGAAGAAAATATCTACATAGCGGCGGTAGACTGTACCGGACACGGCGTTCCCGGAGCTTTGTTGTCATTCATCGGATACTTCATATTAAACAATATAGTATCATCGCAACAAAATTTAACAGTCGGTGAAATAATGGATCAGCTTCATACTCAGGTAAGAAAAACATTAAAACAAGATTATCCCGATGCAAATGCACGAGATGGCATGGATATTGCTCTATGTAAAATAAACACAAAAAAAGGACAACTTGAATTTGCAGGAGCACATAGACCAATGTATTTTATAAGAGACGGAAAAATAAATGTATATAAAGGTGATGTAAGAGCAATAGGCGGAATACCCATACGTTCTAAAAAAGAAAAACCATTTGTAACCAACAATCTATCTTTGAAAGCAAAAGACCAAATATACATCTTCTCAGATGGATTGCCCGACCAAATCGGTGGCGAAAAAGGACGAAAGTACCAAGCCAAACGAATACGTAACTTTATTGCAGAAAACCAAGGAAAAAGCATGGAAACAATGAACCAATTGTTCTATGATAACTTTATAAATTGGAAAGGAAAATATAAACAAATTGACGACATACTCCTAATAGGTATTGAATTTTAAAACAAAAAATTATGACCGAAACATTCGACAAGCAAAACTCCTTAGACTTCGTTTATGATTTTTATCTCAGGATGAAAAACAACAAAGTCCACTTGGCTTATGAAGGTGAAATTACACATCAAATTACCAAGGCATTCACCTCGCTTACTGAAAACAACATGAATTTGGAAAACGACCCAAACTCAGTGCAAAAGAAAGTATTTCATGTAATGGTAGAATGCCTCCAAAACATAAGCAAACACTCTGAAAATAAACAAAACGAATCGTCTTCGAGAGACGGAAGAGGAATATTCCTGGTAAGTAAAAATGAAAACGAATACAACATTACAACAGGAAATTTAGTAAAAAAAGAAAAAGTAGAACCGCTGAGAAAAATACTTGAAAACATAAACAACCTCGGAAAAGATTCACTAAAACAGCTCTACAAACAACAAATGAGAGAAGGAAGACTATCCGAAAAAGGCGGTGCAGGATTAGGATTTATTGACATTGCCAGAAAAACAGGCGAAAAACTAATATACTCCTTCCTCGACATAGACAATGAAAACTCATTTTTCGTATTAACATCAACCATTTTAAGACAAAAATAAAACATAAAACCATGAATAGAATAGAAATACAAGGAACAGACGATACTCCAAATGTAATCTTAGACGCAACACAAGGAAACCAACATATGGAAATATCAGGTAGATCACTACCCGAAGATGTTGTAACATTTTATGACCCAATTTTAGAATGGTTAGACGAATACGCTGAAAAACCATTAGAAAAAACAATCTTCGATTTCAAATTGGAATACTTCAATACAGCATCATCTAAACTCCTGTTAGACATACTTTTAAGATTAGAACAACTATACGAAGACGGAAACGATGTGCTAATACGTTGGCATTTCCCCGATGACGATGAAGACATGGAAGAAGCAGGCGAAGAATACGCCGACATCGTTGAAGTACCATTTGAACAAGTCAGCTACTCACTTGACTAAAAAACAAATAAACAATATCTAAAAATATTTGTACTGCAAAACAACAATAAATGAGTGAAGAAATTCTCAAGGCTTTGATGCAACTCTTTGCAATTATTGCAAAGCAAGACGAAGGTGTGGTATCCGAGGAAATAAAATACATAAAAGTATTCCTCAGATCACAGCTCGGTGAACAACAATCACAAGAGTACCTACAACTCTTTGTGAAAAAAACCGAGGTGGAAGCACGCAAACAAAAACGCAAAGCCCAACGTGCCGAAGATCAAGGGAGAACAAAAGTCGTAGATTCAGTACGTGTATTGGGAATATGTCGTAAAATAAACAGAACCCTAAACCAAAAACAAAAATTCGTTGTTCTGGTGCGTCTTTTTGAAATGGTCAATGCCGAAAAGAAATTTACAGAACAACGAATGGCTATAATCGATACCGTAGCCGACGTATTTAACATTCCGAAAGACGTTTACAAAGAAATTGAACACTTCGTTATATCGGAAAAATACGAGGAGTTCGACACAGAATCAGTCCTTATAATAAACAACAAACCGGCAAAAAGCACTCTTACTAAGAAAATAGACAACAACCTTACCGACGGAAGTTTCTTCGTTTTACAAATACAAAGCGTTGATTTATACTTCCTTAAATACACCGGAAAAGCAGACGTATTCCTAAACAGCACAGGGGTATTTAAAAACAGAATATACGTTTTTGCCCCCGGCGGAACTATCAGAACACCCAAAGGCAAGCCTGTTTATTACAGCGATATTGTCGCAAAATTCATGACAGGTTTGAAAATATCACAGTTGTCATTCGAGGTAACCGACCTTGAATATCAATTTAAAACGGGTGATATAGGAATCAGAAACATAAACTTTGCCGTAAACCACGGTAAGCTGGTAGGCATCATGGGAGCAAGCGGTTCGGGAAAAACAACCCTGCTCAACACACTTGCAGGAATTACCAAACCCTCGTCAGGAAGTGTCAAGATAAACGGATATGACATGCACCTTTCGCAAAATGCAGAACGTATAAAAGGTGTAATCGGCTATATCCCTCAGGATGACCTACTTATAGAAGAACTTACTGTTTTTCAAAATCTATACTATAATACCAAACTCTGTTTTAAAGACAGAAGCGAGGACGAAATAATACAGTTAGTCAATAAAACTTTAAAAGATTTAGGACTATACGAGAAACGAGATTTAAAAGTTGGAAACCCTATGAATAAGACCATTAGCGGTGGACAACGAAAAAGACTTAACATTGCATTGGAGTTAATTCGCGAGCCTTCGATACTATTCGTCGATGAGCCGACCTCAGGCTTGTCATCTCGCGACTCAGCAAATGTAATGGAGCTACTCAGTGAGCTTACGCAAAAAGGCAAGCTCATATTTGTAGTAATTCATCAACCTTCATCTGATATATATAAGATGTTCGATAGAATGTTGATATTAGACCAAGGAGGATATATGATATATTACGGCAACCCGATAGAAGCCGTAGTATACTTTAAAACTATTGATAATCAGATAAATAGTGAATTAGGAGAATGTTCGGTCTGTGGCGATGTTACGCCCGAATTGATTTTTGATATAGTTGAAGCAGAGGTAGTTGATGAATTTGGACAATACACAGAAAAACGAAAAATATCACCCAAAGACTGGGAGGCTCATTTTAGGGAAAAACGAGAACCTGAAAATATCCAAAAAGTAGAAGCCAATCCCCCCAGCACATTAGACATTCCGGGCTGGTTCAAACAGCTCAAACTCTTTACGTCCAGAGACGTACTCTCAAAAGTAAGTAACCTACAATATGTAATACTCAACTTACTTGAAGCCCCACTATTAGCCTTGATATTAGCATCGCTAATTAGATATATCGCCGACCCAAATTCAAGCGAGTATATCTTCTACGATAATGAAAACATACCACCTTATATATTTATGAGCGTAGTAGTTGCCCTATTCTTAGGACTCACCGTAAGTGCCGAAGAAATATTCCGAGACCGCAAGATACTGATTCGAGAGAAATTCCTAAATCTCAGTAGGTCAGCCTATTTGGTCTCCAAAGTCTCAATTCTTACAGTAATTTCAGCAATACAGGCTATAAGCTACGTCCTCATAGGCAACACAATATTAGGAATTACCGACATGTATTTTGAGTATTGGATAGTCTTGTTCGGCATCTTTGTCTTTGCCAATATGGTAGGGCTAAATATCTCACAATCATTCAATTCCGCAGTTACGATATACATTCTCATACCTTTGATAATGATACCTTTAATGGCACTTGGCGGAGCGATGTTCAGTTTCGACAAACTAAATCGCAACATCGGAAGTGTAGACAAAGTCCCTCTGGTAGCGGAATTTATGGCATCTCGCTGGGCATATGAAGCCTTGATGGTACATCAATATACTCGAAATAAATTTGAAATTCCTTACTTTGAAACCGACCAACTGAAAAGCACAGCAGGCTTTAAACGAACACATTACATACCGGCATTGATAGAAAGTGTTGATGCACTTGAAATCATAGAACGTGAAATGCAAGACATGCCCGAAAGCATAGACTCACTCAATGACCAGAAAAAAAGACACTTAGAGTTGCTTTTAAACGAAACAAAAAACGAAAACAGAAAACTAAGAAAACTTCGTAAAGAGCTGTCGGAGAACGATATATACATTATTGTAGAAGAGGAAGATAATTTCTATATCCCGCAAGAAGTGTTAGATGAAATAAACTTGAAAAATTATACTCCAAGTGAAACCGGCGAAACATTAGCCGAATATTATAAGGAGTGGGATGATTTTTATCAACAACTCTACTCTTATGCCGACAGACGCAAAGAAGAAATTATTTACTATCAAAATTCGCAATCGAAAGGATATTACAACAGAATGCGCGAAAGATACCATAATGAAAGTCTTGACGATATAGTAAGAAATGTATACGAACGCAACAAAATATTACGTTATAATGACAAATTAGTTCGCCAAGAAGAGCCTATATATCTAATGCCCGACGACTCTGATTTCTTTGGATTTAGAACACATTTCTATGCTCCTAAAAAATATTTCATGGGTCATTATTTCTCAACATTCTGGTTTAACTTATTGATTATCATATTGATGAGCATTATGTTATATCCGCCTCTTTATTACGAACACATGAAAAAAGGAATAGTGTTTTTCAGTGAAAAACCTTGGAAATCACAGCAAAAAAAATCAAAAATAAACGAAATTAACTTTTTAAAAATCATAAAAAAAATAACCTCCAAAATAAAAAAACAATAAATTTGTAAAATAGTTTTTAAAAAAATGTTTTTTTTATAATTTTGGTCGAAAATAAATAACATAGAATTAAGTATGTTCAAAAAAGTAATTTACATAATTTTTTTAACCCTTGTTATTTCCTCATGTAACAATAGCAGTGGAGATAAAGTTATAATGGGACCCGAACAAACAGGTACGATATCCCAAGAGCAATTAAATCCGGTTGCCATAAACAGAGTGATTGAGAGTTTGCCGGCACCAATTGAAATGGCGGCAACTATTGAAAACATGGACGTTCCATACTCAAAAAACTATTTAGTTTCATCTGATTTGGCAAATGGTTTTGACACCAACTTTAAGAAAGCAATGGGCTTAGGATTTTACAGTGCCGACCTTGGATACCTTAATGTATATAACAGAACAAATGCAATTGTAGAGTATCTGACTGTAATAAAAAGGCTCTCCGACGACCTTGACGTAGACCAATTTTTTGACTTTCAAACCCTCAAACGTTTGGCTACCAACAGCGAAGACCTTAGCGAGTTAATGTTTCAATCGGTAAACAGCTATCACAAGATGGATGAGCATCTTAGAACAACCAACCGCAGTGATTTAAGTGCATTAATGGTTACGGGAGTTTGGTTGGAGGGTATGTATCTCGCCGCTAAAGTTTATGAATTTAAACCCAACGAAAGCATTAGAAACCGAATTGCCGAACAAAAAGAAATATTAGGCGACCTTATGTATGTTGTTAATTTTTTCAAAGACAGACCATACTTCCCCGAACTCATAAAAGAATTTGAGAAACTAAAAGAAGCATATCAGGCTGTAATAATAACTACGACAAAAAGGCAAGTCCAAGAGCAAGCAACAGAGGGAGATATACCTGTTATAATCCCCGACGAATACACTGTAATTGAAATAACGGAAGAACAATTTAAAGAAATAACCGAATTAATAATTAACATTCGAAATAAACTAATCTCAGCATAGCATGAAAAGGATAACAATAATATTAGTATTGACAACAATATTTTCTGTATTTTTAGGAAACAATCAAGCAAAAGCACAATGTAAACAGCAAATGGTTTATCAATGTGCCACTAAGGGGCGAAATGCTATTTATCTTAGAGATTTCAACACAAAATTAAGAAAGACAAGAGGTGGCAACGAGTCCGGCACAAAGTGGACAGTAATGCTAAACAAAGGTACACGCTACCGTTTCATACTTTGTACTCCCCCCGAATTTGAAGACAAAGTAGTTTTAACATTATTCGACAGCCAACATCCCGAGGATACTCCATGGGGCAAAACCGTAGACGGAAAACCAATTTTTGATTATGTTTGCGGACGTTCGGGAATGTACTATGTATCTATCAGATTTAGAGAAGGTAAAGGCAATAAAAAAACATGTGCTGTGGGGATAATGTCTTTCGTGGGCAAAAATCAATAATCAAAATTATACTGAGTATATAAATACACCTTACATATATGTAGTGCAATTATTTGCATGCTTAGTTTGCAAAATTTAGAATTATTTTTGTAAAGCGTTGTGAGTAAGTGCTTTGAGGTAAGTTTGTGCCATTGATATAAATTTCAAGAATGAAGATAATTTTGATAGACAATAATGATTCTTTTACTTTCAATATTGTTGATATTCTCAGAAAAATTAAATTCATTGATTTTCATGTAGAGCCTTACGAAAAAGTATCTGCCAGCCAACTCGAAAATTACGACAAAGTTATAATTTCACCGGGACCCGACCGACCTGAAAAGTACCTTAAATTCAATGGTATAATAGAGACTTGCATTAATAAAAATATTCCATTACTTGGAATTTGTCTGGGGCATCAAGCGATTTGCCAATATTTTGGGGCGAAATTGTTTCAGTTGCAAGAGGTGGTACACGGTAGGCAAAAGGATATGATTGTAACTGCTAATTCTTTGTTATTCAGTGGTATACCTTCTGTTGTTAAAGTTGGATTATACCATTCATGGGCTATTGATTTACATACTTTGCCTAAATGCCTGCTTGCAACCGGCGTGTCTAAATCGGAAAACTGCTTGATGGCAGTTGCTCATAAACAGTACAAAATTTATGGAATACAGTTTCATCCGGAGTCTTTCCTAACCGAGCATGGGCAACAAATGATAGTAAATTTTGCCAAAATATAACAATCTTGCAATGGACGAATTAAAGTTTAAAATGTCAGATTACGCATCAAAGCACATTCCGTTTGTGTTTGTTATAGATTTTGAAATGCAAAAACCGATTATTTGCCCTATTGCTACGGCTTCGCAGGAGGGTATTTTTTATAGCATAAAAAACTTGCAAAACACAACTTTTGCTACCTCTGACACTTCCCTAAATTTAACAAGTTCGCCCATAAGTTTTGAAACGTATGCTGAGAAATTCAACAATGTGCAAGACGAGATAAACAAAGGAAATTCTTATCTTTTGAATCTCACTTTCCCAACGGAAATATCTGTTAATAAGACACTTAAAGAGATTTTTGCAATTTCAAAAGCACCTTATAAATTGTTGTTTAAAGATGAATTTGTGGTCTTTTCGCCTGAGTGTTTTGTCAATATATGCAATGATGAAATTTTCACTTATCCTATGAAAGGCACAATTGACGCAAGCATAAAAGATGCCGAAAAAATACTGCTGAATAATAAAAAAGAGGAGTGGGAACACAACACGATTGTTGATTTAATGAGAAATGATTTGTCGATGGTTGCACAAAATACCCAAATTTTAAAGTATAGATATATTGACAAAATTAAAACTCATAATGGCGAAATCTTGCAGACAAGCTCGGAGATAAAAGGCTCAATGCCAGGTGATTGGCGAAACAATTTGGGCGAAATAATACAAAAACTGCTTCCTGCGGGGTCTATAAGTGGTGCGCCCAAAGCAAGAACCTTGGAAATTATTAAAAAAAATGAGCTTGCCCCAAGAGGCTATTATACGGGTATCTTTGGAATTTACGACGGATATAATTTGTATAGTTCGGTGATTATTAGGTACATAGAGCGACAGGGAAATAAGTTTTTTTTCAAAAGCGGAGGCGGTATAACATCACAAAGTGATTTGCAAAGTGAGTACAACGAACTTATACAAAAAATATATGTACCCTCTGTTTGAAACGGTTTGCGTAAAAAATGCCAAAATCCAAAATGCGGAATGGCATCAGTGGCGGTATGAGCTGGCGTACAGAGAGTTATATAATAAATCTGCAAATAAAAATTTGTTTGATAATATTAAAATTCCGTCCAAGTTTAAAGACAAACTAATAAAGTTGAAAATAAGTTATAATATTGATTATCAGAAAGTTGAGTTTTCAGAGTATATACCTAAAAAAATACAAACTCTAAAAATAATTCATAACAATAATATAGACTACTCTTTAAAATATTCTGCCCGAACTAATCTCTTGAAAATGTTTGATTTACGGGAAAATTGTGATGATGTGTTAATTGTGAAAAATAATTTTATAACCGATACTTCTTTTGCAAATATCATATTTTTCGATGGGCAAAATTGGATTACTTCGGCAACGCCTCTTTTAAAAGGCACTGCTCGCGAACGACTCTTAAAAACGAAAATTATAAAAGAGAAAATCATCACTATAAACGATTTGAATAAGTTTTCAAAATTCAAACTCATCAATGCTATGAGGGATATTGATGACTATAAAGCCGTCAATATCAGTAATATAATGCTTTAAAAATAACATCAAAAAAACTCGCATTATTTTTTATTATTTAATAAATTATGTGTAAATTAGCTACATATTATAAACAACTTAAATTTTAAAATTATGTCATTCTTAAATCTTTTTTTTATTTTCCTTGCCATTTTTATACTTCCGGAACTTATTCTCACCGTAGTTATTTACAATAAATTGATAAGGAAACGCAATGAAGTGGATAATGCTTTTGGTGGTATGGACGTGCAACTAAACAAGCGTTATGACTTGATTCCCAACCTTGTAGCAACAGTAAAACAATATGCTACTCACGAAAAAGAGACTTTGTCAAACATAACAAAAATGCGTACAAAAGCATCAGAAAGCGATTTGACAAATGACCAAAAAGTAGCTTTGGATAATCAAATATCGGCAGATATGCGTAAAATAATGGTGGCAGTTGAAAATTATCCTGATTTGAAAGCGAATGAAAATTTTATGAATTTGCAACGTTCACTAAACGAAGTTGAATCGCAAATTTCAGCAGCCAGACGTACCTATAATGCTGTTATTACGGACTTTAACAACTCGATACAAATATTCCCAAACAATATAATTGCAGGTTTTATGAAATTAAAACCCAGAAAAGTTTTTGAAATTTCAGAAGCGAAAAGAGAAAATGTAAATGTGAATAATCTATTTAATTAAACATTTTGTCAAAAATTTTGCACCCCTCTTATAACATTTCAAACGCAAGCTCATGCAAAAATATACAATATTATTTACAATAATTTTAATAACTTTTTTTGGGTGTGAAAAAACAAAAACCGAAGAAAGTCATAGCACCAATATTCCTCAACTTGAGTTGATTGCTGAGTTATCAGACAGGTGGCATGAATCGTGGAGTGCATCACCTGTTGTTGCCGACATCAATCAAGATGGTGAAAATGAGATAATTATAGCAAGAAGCGGGCTTGTATTAGGTTGGCATCTTGACAATAAAGTTGTGTTCAAAGCCACAACCCCCAAGCGAGTTTGGGCATCGCCGATTGTTGCTGATTTGTTGCCTACAAATCCCGGTCTTGAAATTGCAGTTGCCTCAGGCAGTGAGATTTACGTTTGGGATAAAAATGGAAACAATATCGCAGGTTTCCCTGTGAGTTGGCGAGGCGAATTGCGGTCGCTGGCTACTGCCGACATCGATAATGACGGTGAGTATGAGCTACTTGCAGTTACTACAAAAAAATTAGTGCTTAACGGCAAAAAGGATATAATAATTGCTTACAATATGGACGGCACTATTGTTAATGGATTTCCGCCAAATACAAGTGGTGCATCAGGTTGTGATGAAAAGTGTTATGTTACAAATGGTTACGACCAAAATATTGCTATTGGCGATGTCAATAATGACGGCGAAAAAGATATTTTTGTAACACAAGACAATGCCTATATGAGTCTGCATACCGGCTCGGGCAAAGCATTTGACGCAAATAAAATGTTTAAGCGAGCCACCAAATTCGGAGGCATCAGATTTTTGCATAATTACGAAAGAGCCAAAATAGGCTGGTCGGATGATGAGGCTAATCAAAATCAAGCTCATTTTACCAATTCTGCACCTGCAATAGCAGATGTAAATGCCGATGGCACAAACGAATTGGTAGTTTTAGGGTCGTCGCAAAATGCAAGTCAGACAGACCGCAAACGTGGGGTCTCGCTTTGGGTTTTGAACAGCGATGGAAGCAGGGTAAAAGGCTGGGAAACACCGTTTCACGCATCGGATTATCTTGCAGGATTGTGGGATTATGCAGGGCAAAATATAGTGGCAGCTTGCAACCAAGTAACAGTAGCCGATATCGACCCTGCGAGAAAAGGATTGGAGTTTATCTTTGCAGGTTTCGACGGCAAAATCCATGCTGTTGATGCTCAGAAGCAAGAGCTTTGGTCGTACGCCTACACCACGAGCGATAAGGTGCTTACGGGTGGCGTGCTGGCGGTTGATTTGAATGTGGATAATTCCCCTGAAATCATATTTGCCTCATACTCAATCCTTGACAATCAAAGTCATTTGTTTATACTTGATGCTTTTGGGCGATGTATCCATAAATTGCCTTTGCCCAAGCGTGGTGCAATGGCAGTGCCTACGATTGCCGATGTTACCGGCGATGGGCAATTGGAGATTGTTGTAAGTCTGAAAGATGCCGAGGATAAGAAAAGAATGGCACAGGTGTATACAGTGAAAGGCTCGTCAAATAATTGCATGCCTTGGTACACCGGGCGAGCAAATTACCTGCGAGATGCTTGTGTTAAGCATTAAGATTGAACTATAGATTTTGGTTATACAAACTTAAAAACCCCACAACTATAATATAATTGTGAGGTTTACTTATTGATATTGAGGAAATTATCCTACTTTGAATGCTTTGATACCTGCAAAACGTGCGGCTTCGCCTAATTCTTCTTCAATTCGGATTAGTCGGTTGAATTTTGCAATTCTTTCACTACGTGATGCCGAACCTGTTTTGATTTTTCCTGATGCCACAGCCACTGCCAAGTCAGCAATTGTTGTGTCTTCGGTTTCGCCCGAGCGGTGCGATACAAAGCAGTTGTAATTATTTTTGCCTGCTAATTCTATTGTTTCAAGAGTTTCGGTTATTGTACCTATTTGGTTCACTTTCACCAATATAGAGTTTGCCGATTCTTTTGATATAGCCTCTTGTAGAATAGCTTTATTGGTGCAAAGTAAGTCGTCGCCTACAAGTTCTATTTTGTTGCCGATTGCTTCGGTTAGCTTTTTCCAACCGTCCCAATCAGTTTCAGCCATTCCGTCTTCTATTGAAATAATTGGATATTTTTCTACCCATTCTTTCCATAGTTCAATCATTTCGTCGCTTGTTTTTTCAGATTTATCTGATTTGAAGAACACGTATTTGCCGTTTTCGTACATTTCACTGGTTGCAGGGTCTAATGCTATTGATATGTCTTCGCCGGGTTTGTAACCTGCGTCTTTTATCGCTTGCATTATCACTTCAATAGCTTCTTCATTTGATTTTAGTTCGGGTGCATATCCGCCTTCGTCGCCTACGCCTGTGCTGTATCCTTTGGCTTTCAATACTTTGGCTAATGCGTGGAATGTCTCAGCTCCCATTCTTACTGCTGTTTTGAAATCAGGGGCGTTGTGAGGTACAATCATAAACTCTTGGAAGTCTACGTTGTTGGCAGCGTGCGAACCGCCGTTGATTACGTTCATTGAAGGCACGGGTAATGTCGATGCGTTTACTCCGCCGAGGTATCTGTAAAGAGGCATGTTTAGGGCTTTTGCTGCTGCGTGTGCGGCTGCCATTGATACGCTTAATATTGCGTTTGCACCTAAGTTTGCTTTGTTTGGAGTTCCGTCTAATTTCAACATCGTCATATCAATTTTGCGTTGCGATGTTATACACATACCTTCTAGTGCGGGGGCTATTTTTTCGTTTACGTTTTTAACTGCGTTCAAAACACCTTTTCCACCGTATCTGCTTTTGTCGCCGTCTCTCATTTCTACGGCTTCTTTTTGTCCTGTCGATGCACCTGATGGTACTATTGCAGATGCTTTAACTCCGTTTGTTAGAGTAATTTCTGCTTCTACTGTTGGGTTGCCTCGTGAGTCTAAAACTTCTATGGCTTTAATGTTTTTTATTTTCATTTTTGTATATTTTGTTTTTTATAATTAGTTTATTTTAGTCCTTTTTTGAAATTGAAATTCTCCGAAGGTTGTATTTGTTCTGATGCAAGGTATCTTTTTATAATTGTGTTGAACCTGTTGCTTGATGGTTTTTCGTAGCTTAGGTCTATCATAAATCTTGCAAACCCGTTCTTTTTGAGTTCCTTAGTATATTGCAGGAAGCTCACGGGATTTTGCGGTACTATGGTTGTTACGCCGTCTCTCACTACTTTTTTGTATTTCTTGCCCGTGTCGTCGGTTAGCTCGTCGCTTTTTAATTCAGTGATTGGCATTCGCGATACGAATAGGCGAGGGTAGAAGTATATTGGGAGTATGCCTGCTTTGTATGAGTAGTTTTTGAGGTTTTCCCAATCGGTTTCGATGGGGTAGGTTATGAGGCTTGCGTTTTCTTGGCGGTAGAATTTTATGGCTGCGTCGTTGTATGCGTATGCAGTTTCATTTAGAGCAAATATCGAGCCTTGCGGAAGCATATTTTTTTGAGAAATATGACTTAGCATAAATTTTCGGAAACCTTTGGCTTTCAGCAGGCTTGCGAAGTTTTTATAGAACTCCATTTTTTTCTCTGAGATGTATTGTGGAAATTCTATCCAGATTTTTTTCTTGTATTTTTGTATAAGCCCGCTGTTTATTCTAAGCTCGTTCCATTCGTTTTCGGTGAACGACATTACTATGGAATCAACATTGTTGAAATATATTTTTCTGAGCCATTCCAAATTGTCAATTCTTACGAATAGAGCATATTTGATTTTGCGAGTTTCGTCTTTTATTTCTTTTAGGATTTTGCCTTTGTTCCATGCTTTCAGCTTTGGAATGGGCTTGGTGTATTCCGGTAATTTTTGCGGAAATTTCTTTATTTGTTCGCCAATCAGATATAGCTCATCGCCGATATTATATTTTTTATCGGTAAATACCTTTACGGTTGAGCCGTCTTGGGTATATTCTTTTACTTTCAGATTGGTCTGTTTATCAGTGTTTTGATGGCTTACTCTTAGTCGGAAATTGGTTGAGAAATTATGATTTGTTTCAAAGCTAAAACCGTCGTCAGTTACTTCTTTAATCTTGTTGAGGTAGTAGCCTGACGGGCTGTGGTCGGCTATTGCCCCTTTTATATTTGATGCAAGGAAGTATTCTGTTTTTTCTCTTCCGCCGTCGGTTTGTAGAATTTGGTAAGCCTGTTCGGGTGTTATTTCGTTGTCGATTAACTGTCGATATGTGTTTGTAACTTTGTAGACGTATTCGTCTGATTTCAACCTGCCTTCTATCTTAAATGATTCAATACCTATGTCGATTAATTCGGGAATTTGGTTTATTTGAATGTTGTCTTTTAGGTTGAAAAGGTATTTCTTTTCGGTTTCGGCGGTAAACTCTCTTCGGCAAACTTGCGTGCATAAACCACGGTTTGCACCGTGTCCGCCAAGATAGCTACTGAAATGACACATGCCTGAAAATGAGTAACATAAAGCACCGTGGATAAATACTTCTATATCTATATTACTTTTTTCGGTAATGTCTTTTATTTCTTGCATTGTGCATTCGCGAGCCGGGATAAGTCTTTCGAAGCCCTTTTTCTGCACAAATATTGCACCCGAACTGTTGTGAATTGCAACCTGAGTGCTTGCATGTATGGGGATTGTTGGGAAGTATTTTTTCATCAAATAATATACGCCCCAATCTTGAATGATTACAGCGTCGGGTTTTACTTTTTTGAAGAATGTGAGTATTTCAATCAGCTCAGAAATTTCATCATTTTTTATCACAGTGTTTAAGGTAACATAAACCTTAACATTGTGTTTATGAGCCTCTTCCAACAGGTTTGGTAAATCTGTATAAGAAAAATTTGATGCACGTTTTCTTGCATTAAAATTATCTAAGCCAAGGTATACCGCATTAGTTCCGGCCTCTATGGCGGCATAAAATGCTTCGGTATTACCGACCGGAGCTAATATTTCTGGTTTTTTCACAAACTTTATTTTTAGTTTTTTACTATTTTATCAGTTTGCAAATATACACATTTATTTTATAAAGATTAATTTTATTTTTTTGTTTTTGGGCTGTTAGGCTTTTAGACTAAAAATTTTTTGTGCTTTCTTTGCTATGCCTATCGACATTGTAAGATTGCTTTGTTTGAAAACATGAATGGGCGAAAGAAGACTGTGCTTGTTACCCGATATGTCTTTGGTTTTTATGTTTTTGCGTTTTAATTTTTTTTCTTGGATTTTCATGATAGCTTATTTTTTTGTTTATTAAATTCTTTATGTAATAAGCAAAAAATATGCCGTGATTTACTTTTTGTAAAAAATATATAAAATTTTAGTGTCGAATATAAAATTTATATATTAGCGTTTTTTTGTCGGTAAAAAATAATATAGAAAAGCATGAATTTAGATACAGAAATAACTATAATAGGAGCGGGATTAACAGGTTTGACATTGGCTTTTTTATTAAAGAAAGCAGGTCGTAAAGTTACTCTAATTGAGCAGAATAAGTATGTAGGTGGAGTAATTAGAACGGCGGAAGAAGATGGCTTTATATATGAAAAAGGCCCCAGCACGGGAACTATTGCCAATGCCGAGTTAATCAGGCTTTTTGATTTTTTGGAGGGAAAATGCGAGCTTGAAACAGCCAACAAAGCATCGAAAAAAAGGTGGATTTTGAAAAATGATAATTGGCACGCTTTGCCTTCGGGCATTTTTAAAGGCATTGCAACGCCTTTGTTTACTTTCAAAGATAAATTTAGACTTGTTGGCGAGCCGTTTCGCAGTCGAGGTGAAAACCAGAACGAAACAGTTGCCGAGTTGGTGAAAAGAAGAATGGGGCAATCGTTCTTGGATTATGCAATAGACCCTTTTATATCAGGGATTTATGCAGGCAATCCTCATACTTTAATCACTCGATTTGCATTGCCGAAATTGTATAATTTGGAGCAGGAATATGGCAGTTTCATCGGTGGGGCTATGCAAAAAGCAAGGGCTAAAAAAACGATTCTCGAAAAAAGAGTTACCAAAGAGGTGTTCTCGGTAAAGGGCGGATTGCGAAATTTAATCTCGGCTTTGGAAAATGAAATAGGCAAGGAAAATTTCATTTTGGGTTGCAAAAACGTCAAAATAAACAAATCCGATAGCGGATATTCAACTTGCTTTAATGATAGCAAGGGCGAGGCAATGTCGGTAAATTCACAAATAGCGGTATCGACGGTGGGGGCTTACAATCTGCCTGATTTACTGCCTTTTATAGATGCCGAAAAAATCAAAGAAATAACGAAATTGCAATATGCTAAAATCGCATTGGCGGTGGTTGGCTACAAAAATTGGACAGGCATAAAGCTAAATGCCTTCGGCGGACTCATCCCCACCAAAGAGCAAAAAGACGTGTTGGGCATACTTTTTCCGTCTTCGATTTTTGAGAATAGAGCTCCGCAAAACGGTGCGTTGTTTTCGGTGTTTATGGGCGGTATAAAAAGAGACGACGTATATGTAAGGTCTGAGGAGGAGCTTATGCAAACCGCAAAAAATGCCGTAGACAAAATGTTGAAAAACAAACAACCAAATCCTGATTTAATCAAGATTTTTAAGTATGAGCATTCGATACCGCAGTACGAAATTACATCTGAGCAACGGTTTAAGGCTATATCTGAAATTGAAAATAAACACAAAGGTTTGATTCTTGCCGGCAATATAAGGAATGGAATTGGCATGGCAGACAGGGTGAAACAGGGTTTTATTGTAGCGAATAAGATTATAAATAATGAGAATTAAATGTTGTAAATAATTCATTATCAATTATATGAAAAGAAAAGCTCTTGTAATAGTAAATATTGGAACGCCCCAAGAACCTACCACGAAATATGTTCGCAGATATCTCTTTCAGTTTCTGAATGATAAGCGTGTGATTGACTTGCCGTGGCTGTTGCGGAAGTTTTTGGTCAATGTGATAATAGTGCCGTTTAGAGCAAAAAAATCAGCCATTATATATAAGGAGTTATGGACGGAGGATGGTTCGCCGCTTCTTATAATCCAAAATAATTTAGTGAAAAAAATTCAAGAAAATATCAATCCCGAATACACCGTGTTTTCGGCAATGAGGTATGGAAATCCATCGCTTAAAAACATCCTTCAAGAAATAAAAAAGCAAAATTTTGATTCGATAACCATACTGCCCATGTTTCCGCAATATGCCTCGTCTACCGTAGGTTCGATTATGGAGCTTACAATGCAAAGCCTCAAAAATAATGAAGTAATGCCGGCGTTGAAAATCATAAATCAATTTTATGATAATCCTAATTTTATTAATCTTTTTGCGGAGCAAATAAAATCATATCAGCCTGAAAATTATGATTTTATAATATTCTCATACCACGGGCTTCCTTTGAGGCAAATCGACAAAACGCATCCAAATTTTGAGCAACAAAATTGCAACTGCAAAGCCACAATGCCCAAGCATGGAAAAAGCTGTTACAGAGCAACTTGCTATCATTCTACACGCCTCATTGCAGAAAAACTGAACCTGCCAAAAGACAAATTTACAACCTCATTTCAATCACGTTTGTCGAATGGTTGGCTAAGCCCTTTTACCGATAAAGTCTTAATTGAACTTGCCCAAAAGGGCGTAAAAAAAGTTCTTGTAGTTGCTCCGTCATTCGTAACCGACTGCCTTGAAACGGTGGTTGAAATCGGCAGAGAATACAAGGATTTATTCCTTGCCAACAACGGCGAAAAGCTAACATTAGTCGAAAGTCTAAACGATTCAACCGAATGGGCTAAAACAATAATTCAAATAGTAAAATAAATATTGTAAAATTGTTTTTTTTTATATATTTGCCGTCTGAAATTTTGAAGAACACAAATAATAACTTTATACACATGTATTGGACATTAGAACTAGCCTCAAAATTGGAAGATGCACCATGGCCTGCAACAAAAGAAGAATTAATAGACTTCGCAAACCGTTCGGGAGCACCTCTTGAAGTAATTGAAAACTTACAAGACATTGAAGATGAAGACGAAT
>PDWI01004494.1_pt1 | contig 18656 bp, 21 predicted proteins | sample 1430891 | NCBI WGS metagenome assembly PDWI01 (sample SAMN01162508, study PRJNA174530) | Oral metagenome, whole genome shotgun sequencing project. | biome: Marine environment; feature: Marine mammal; material: Swab sample of the gingival sulcus; isolation source: swab sample of gingival sulcus...
ATTTAAACGGTTTTTATCGGGAATCGTATTATGCCCCCCAAAAAGATACTTATTTATATGGTTTTTATAGCACTTTCATGTACAAATATTTTTGCATCCACCCTAAAACCGTATCAATTGAAAAATCTAAAAATTGTAAAGGAAGTCGCCTTAAAATATCCGAACAAAGAAGGTAAAACCCTTGAACATACTGCGATGTCCATATGTTTAACAGAAACAAATGCAGGACGAATGAAAATTGGAGACATAAAAAAGAAAAATCCAAATATTTTAAAATCATCTCTAGGCATTATGCAAGTAAGACTTCAAACTGCAAAATTTATAGCTAAAAAACTTAAAATGAAAGAGGTTTTAGAGCTATCAGATGTTGAACTTATGAATAAACTTTTAAGTGACAATAAATTTAATGCAAAAATCGCTATTCGCTATCTAGTATGGTTAAGCAATAGAACAAAAAATCATTTTACTGCAGTCAGTAGATATAACGGTGGAAATGTAAACTATCCTTACTACAATCGAGTAATGAAAAATATGAAAACCATTAAGAAAAACGAACTGTAAAATGCAAAATCTATATCAAATGCGTACAGAATATATGCAAAAATCTTTAAATGAAAAGGATGTGGATATATGCCCTATTAAACAATTTGAAATATGGTTTAATGAAGCGGTTAATTCACAAATAAAAGACCCAAATGCTTGTACACTTGCCACATGTGGGGCTGATATGATGCCTGAGGCTAGGATAATTTTACTAAAAAGATACGATAAGAATGGATTTATATTTTTTACAAACTACAACAGCAAAAAAGCAAATAATTTGGCACAAAATCCCAATGCTTGTATAAACTTTTCTTGGATTGAACTTGAAAGACAGATAAGAATAAACGGAGAAATAGAAAAAATTTCAACATTAGAATCTATTAAATATTTTGCAACAAGAAGCAGAGGTAGCCAAATAGGAGCATGGGTAAGCAAACAAAGTAAAAGCTTAGAATCAGCCGAAGTACTTAGAATGCAAGCACAAAAAATGAGTGAAAAATTTAAAAATAAAAAAATACCACTTCCAGACTTTTGGGGAGGTTATCGCCTAAAACCAAATCATATTGAGTTTTGGCAAGGAAGAGAAAATAGACTTCATGATAGAATTACTTACACAAAAGTGCTTGATGATTGGAAAGTTGGGCGATTAGCTCCGTAAATTTAAGTAAAATCAAAGTCATAAAAAGATAATCTACACATTAAATAAATTATTAAAAAGAGTTGTTTATGAGATGGAGAGATGTAAAACAAGGTAAAATCACACCAAAAAACAAGGCGAAGTGTATTATAAATTCTGCCTCAATGATAACTAGATTTAAAGCTTTTGTGATAGACACTTTTATGATTTACATTCCTATTTTATATATCACAACTTACGGTTTTTTAAATGGAAAAGAAGATTTTTTATCAAATCAATTAGCAGTATTCATTGATACCTTTTTATTTGGATTAATTCTATCCATGTTTTTTTCTAAAACTGGTCAAAGTCCAGGTTTTAAAGCGTATGAATTAAAATTGATTGATAATGCAACAGGAAACAAACCAACTTTCTTGAAAGCATTTATAAGATATTTTTATTTTTTAATATCAGGTACAACTATTGTTGGGCTTTTTATGGGATTTTTTAGAAAAGACAAAAAAACCCTTCATGACATCTTATCAAATACAAAAGTGCAAAATGTTTAAGCGACTTAGCCTATTTTTCTTTTTCTTTTTTGCATTGTTGGGCATATATATCATATTTATACCACAAATTTTATCAAATCTTGGCTATTCCTCTATTGAGATTGGAGCGATATTTTCTACTGTGCCACTTATTAGATTTATACTACCTTTTGTTTTTAAAAAATTTGAATTAAATAGCAAAATCTTGAAATACTCATCTATAGGACTTGTAGTTTCAGCCATAATCTTTTATCTCTCTATTGAAAATTTTTGGCTATTTTTTATTGCAAATTTATATTTTGGAGTGTGCATGGGTATAATATTACCATACATAGAGTCATTTGCTATGGAATTTTTGAAAAAACAAGGCTATGGAAAAGCTAGGCTTTTTGGTTCAATCGGCTTTATAACTTCAAGTTTAATTTTGGCAAATCTGCTGACAAATATCAAATATGGTCTGTATATATTCATAATTTGCTCCTGTTTTTGCTCATTTTTTTCCATGCCAATAATAGAAAAATTTAAAAATAAATGCAAAAAAACCAACACAAATAACAATATAAACATAATAAAACATTTTTCATTTTGGCTCTCACTTTTTTTAATCCAAGTTAGCTTTGGAGCATTTTATAACTTCTTTACAATCTACGAAACCAGCCACGAAATAAGCTTAAATATGATTAGCTATCTTTGGACTTTTGGTGTCATTTGTGAGATAATTCTATTTTACAATCAAGCCCCAATATTACAAAAATTTTCATCAATTAATCTTATAAAATTTTCATTTTTAGTGACATCATTAAGATGGTTTTTACTTTACATTGCTCCAAGTTCACTTTTTTTTACATTTCTTTCTCAAAGTCTACATGCCATAAGTTTTGCACTTTTACACACCGCCACTTTTGCCTACTTACAATCTATTTATAAAAATACAAAACAAGCCAGTCAATTTTATTATGGAATTGCTTATGGATTAGGCGGTTTTACAGGTTCATTAGTGGCAGGAGTAAGCTATGGAGAAAATATATTTTTAGTCTCATTTTTTATATCGATAATATCTTTTTTTGTTTTAATAAAATCAGAAAAAAATCATGAGCTTTAACTAAAAGCCCATGATTTAGATAACTATTTATCTTCAGATGGATTTGGCCCAAGATAAAGCTGTCTTGGTCTCGCTATTTTCATATCAGGTTGCTCTTTAAGTTCTATCCATTGTGCCATCCAACCAGGTGTTCGTCCGATTACAAAAATAACTGCGAACATCTCTGTCGGTATTTTTAAAGCTTGCAAAATAAGTCCTGAATAAAAATCAACATTTGGATACAATCCTCTTTGTATAAAATATTCATCATTTAATGCGATTTGTTCTATTTTATGAGCGATTTTAAGTAAATCACTATCGATATTAATCTGCCCAATCAACTCATCTGCAATCTCTTTTAGCGCTTTTGCCCTTGGGTCAAAATTTTTATAAACCCTATGCCCAAACCCCATAAGTCTAAACGGATCAGACTTATCTTTTGCTTTTGCAATAAACTCATCAACTCTATCTTCACTTCCTATCAACTCAAGTTGTCTAATAACCGCTTCATTAGCTCCACCGTGAGCATTTCCCCATAATGCACAAATGCCAGCACTAATTGAGGCATAAGGATGAGCGTTGGTTGAGCCAACATTTCTTACAGTTGTGGTTGAGGCATTTTGCTCATGGTCTGCATGAAGGGTAAAAATCGTATCAAGAGCTTTTACTTCAATAGGCTTTAAATCTACATATCCATAAGGCAACCCTCTAAGCATATATAAAAAATTCTCAATAAACCCTTTTCTCATATCAGGATATATAACTGGTAACCCTTTAGAATATCTATATGAATATGCTGCAATTGTAGGAATTTTTGCAATAATTCTTTTGGCTGAGCGTAAATAATCATCACTTTTAGTTGTATGCAAATCTTCAAAATAAAAAGTAGATAACGCTGAAACTGCAGCTGAGAGAATTGCCATTGGGTGAGCATTATCAGGAAAAGCTTGAAAAAGTGCTTTCATATTTTCACGAATAAATGAAAAACTTTTTAACTCCTCTTCAAAACTATCATGCTCTATATGATTTGGCAATTTTTTGTTTAAAAGCAGATGAATAGTATCTATAAAACTTTTATTTTTAGCCAAATATGAAATATCATAACCCCTGTACATCAATTCACCCTTGTCGCCATCAATGTATGTAATCTTCGACCTACATGACGCAGTCGATGTATAACCTCTATCAAATGTAAAAAGCCCTGTTTGTTTATATAGAGTTGAGATATCTATAACATCAGGACCTTTTGTTGCTTTTATGATGGGAAATTCAAAACTTTTTCCTGTTTTATTGTTCGTTATAGTAACACTTTCATTATTCATGAGTAATCCTTTTTTTAAATTTACTCAGATTATAACATGTAATGAAAGAAAATTTAAACTTTTTGTTACTTTTTGTAAAATAAAATCTCTATTGTTTAAGTTTGAAACATTTATTTGGATAATGTCATATAAAATGACATAATATCAAAAAAATAGATACTTAATTAGCATACAAAAGCACATTGTCACAACCAACATACGCAGATGGTTTGGATTGATTTTAAGCAGTATATTTGAGCCAACATAAGCACCTATCACTTGCCCTAACATCATGGCAAATCCAATCTGAAAAACCACCTGACCATAATATACAAATATCACGCATGACGCAATGTTAGTTGAAAAATTTAACACTTTTGCTAGCGCGGTGGCTCTTACTATCTCATAACCCCTAAGTGCTATGGCTGAGAGTGAGAGAAATGAACCAGTCCCGGGTCCAAACATACCGTCATAAAACCCAATAACAGGCAATACAAAAATAGCGTAAAGTTTTTGAGAAATCTTTGCCTCTTTTTTCATATTTTTAGGATTTGGTAAAAACAGAAAATAAATCCCAATCAAAAAAAGCGTTAAAGGTATAACAAAATTTAAAATACTTACATCAATAAACTGCACCAAAATAGTCCCCACACATGAACCTAAAAACGCACTAAGTATCAAAAATTTTACATCACTAAGCCTCACTTGCTTTTTTCGTACCATCATAATAGAAGCCGTACATGAACCTACAAAAGCTTGAAATTTATTTGTCCCCAAAGCTAAAAGCGGAGGAAGTCCAGCTAAAAAAAGTGCGGGAATGGTAAAAAGTCCGCCACCACCAGCCATAGTATCAATAGTGCCTGCGATAAACGCCACAAAAAAAAGTAAAACTAAAATATCTAATCCAAACTCCATCACATCGCCTTTGTTATATATTTTTTAAAACAAATTTTATAAACCAAAACCCCTAAGCCAATGCCAATACTATCTGCAACTAAATCAAGCAATGAAAAATCCCTATACGGCAAAAAATACTGCACTATCTCAATTTGCACTCCAAATAAAAACATTATCAAAACTTTTACTCTCTCACTAAGCTTTACAAATGTAAGTGAAAGCATGAGATATAAAACTAAAAAAGCCATGAAATGATTTGCCTTATCCCAACTTAAAACATCTGCTTTTATGCTAACTTTTGCAGTTGCTAAATACTCGATCACCCCTAGTGAGGCAAAAAATAACACTATTAAAATCGTAGTTAAAATCTTTTTATTTTTCATTAATATTTTTTCCTAAAAATTTACTTAAAAGAGGCGTGATTATATCAAAGTTTAACTTATATTAACTTCATATTTAAATCTTAAAAGTATAATTTTGCTTTCAAAATAAATAGATGTAAGGATAAATTTTGCCATTACAAAAAATCAAAAATGAAATTTCAAAAGCAATCATCGGTCAAGAGAGAATGATAGATGGACTTTTTATAGCTATGCTTTGCGATGGACATGTTTTACTTGAAGGGGTTCCAGGACTTGCAAAAACAACTGCAGTTAATACCTTGGCAAAAGTGATGGATTTAGAGTTTAAAAGGGTGCAGTTTACGCCAGATTTATTGCCAAGTGACATTATTGGAATGGAGATTTATAGCCCAAAAACAAATGAATTTAGCATAAAACACGGCCCTGTTTTTACAAACTTACTTTTAGCTGATGAGATAAACAGAGCTCCAGCCAAAGTGCAATCAGCCCTGCTTGAAGCGATGCAAGAAAAACAAGTTACCATTGGCGAAGATAGCTTTAAACTTCCAAAGCCTTTTTTGGTTCTTGCTACCCAAAACCCAGTCGAAAGTGAAGGAGCTTACTATTTGCCAGAGGCGCAGCTAGATAGATTTATGCTTAAGATTTTGCTTGACTATAACAGTAAAGATGAAGAGCTAAAAGTCGCTCAAATGGTCTCAAGACAAATCGTCAATGAAGTTTTAAAGGTGATGGATATTAATGAACTAAACAGCATAAAAAAACAGATAAAAGATATACATATTGACGGAGAAGTAGAAAAATATATGGTCGATTTAGTATTTGCCTCAAGAAATCCAAAAGAGTATGGACTTGATGATTTAGCCCCACTCATCAGAGTTGGTGCTAGTCCGAGAGGCACGATTGATCTATTTAAAGCAGTAAAGGCACATGCGTATTTGCAGGGTAAAGATTTTGTAAGCCCTGTTGATGTGGCAAGCATGATAAAGCCTGTTTTAAGACACCGCATAATCTTAAGCTATGAGGCGGAGGCCAGCGAGGTTAGCAGTGATGAAGTTATAGAAAAAATCTTAAAAGCCCTGCCACTTCCGTAATGAATGCTAAAAAAATTTTAATCAAAGCTAGAAAAAATATTTTTGGCGAACTCTCAGGCAATAACATTTCAGCAAAAAGTGGAGATGGATTCGACTTTTACGAATTAAAGCCATACAATTTTGGAGAAGATGTAAGGCGGATTGACTGGAAGCGAAGTGCAAAGCAAAACGAGCCATTTGTAAAATTTTTTCACGAAGAGCGAGAAATTGAGCTTATTATAGTGCCAATTTTAACAGGTTCACTCTTTTTTGGTTTGCAAAAATTAAAGATTGAGCTTTTAAGTGAGATCATCTCACTTTTAGGATTTTCTGCTTTAAAAAATAGTGATAGATACAGCATTGTAAGTGCCAAACAAAACGAGATAAGTGCTACGAAACTAAGCAAAAGTGAGGCATTTTTGCATACTGAAGTTACAAAAATCTTAAACACAAACATCTTAGGATTAAAGCCTGATTTTAAAGCCATAAATGAGTTTTTACAAAAAAGATTTAAACGAAGATGTATGATGATTTTTATAGGAGATTTTTGGGAGATTGCAAATTTTGCAAGTTTAGCTAAAAAGCATGAAGTTTTAGCTTTTATTTTAAGGGATAGCTTTGAAGAAAATCCTCAAGCTATTGGCAACATAAATCATATAAATCCAAACACCATGCAAACTCAAAGCATATTTTTAAGTAAATCAAAAGCAGATGAGATTAGCAAAAAAACAAAAGAGCATGATTTAAAACTTCACAACTCGTTTCTAAAACAAAACATAAGATTTTGCAAGATTTACACTAACGACAACGCCTATGCAAAACTTAGTAATTTTTTAAGGTAGAGAATGGAAAAATTAGCTGATATTAAAGATTTTACCACTGTTAATGACTATAGTTTTTACATTTTTCTTGGCATTGTTGGTGCGATAGTTTTGATTTTAATAGTAGCCATTTTAAAGCTGGTTCATTTTTTAAAGCATAGACAAAAAAGTCAAGCGCAAATCGCAAAAGAGATTCTTTTAAGTATTGATTTTTCAAACTCCAAACAAGCCTCTTATCAGATTAGTAAATATGGCATTTTTTTAGCTAAAAATGATTTGTGTATAGAATTTTTAGGTTCATTAAATGAAAAACTTGCCAAATATAAATATCAAAAAAATGTACCTGATTTTAGCGAAGAAGACAGAATGGAGTTTAAAAAATTTATGGAGCTTTGCGATGTTTGAGTATCCGTTTGTATTTTTACTTATTTTTATATTTATCATTGGAGAAATTTATCTAAAACCAAAAGAAGATAGCCTTTTGATACCAGGTTTCATATCTTCAAACGAAACCAAAAAAGATTTGCTTTTCATTCCAAAGTGGCTAAGCATTTTATTTTTATTAGCCGCCTTAGCATCTCCTATCAGTAAAAAAGAGTTTTTCCCACAAAAAGCCCCAGCACACGCAGTTATGATGGCGATTGACTTAAGTGGTTCAATGAGATACCCCATGAGAGGCGGAAGAAAAATAAGCGTAGCAAAAGCACTAGCAAGTGAGTTTGTAAAACAAAGAAAAAGCGACCATGTTGGCTTAGTTGGATTTGGAAGTTTTGCTTATGTTGGCTCACCTTTAACTTATGACACAAAATCTGTAAGCAATATCATTTCAAGGCTATATCTAGGCATAGCAGGAGAATATACTGCACTTAGAGATGGGCTTTTTATGGCTATTAGAATGCTAAAAAAATCAGACGCAAAAGAAAAAATCATCGCACTTTTAACCGATGGGGACGATAAAGGGAGCAAGGTGCCAATAAATGCTTTAGTAAATGCAATCAAAAAAGAAAAGGTAAAAATTTACTCCATTGGCATAGGAAATCCAAATGATTATAATGCAAGATTTTTACACGAAATCTCACAAATTAGTGGCGGAAGATTTTACCAAGCCATTAGTAAAGACGCTTTAGAAGAGATTTATAAGCAAATTAATAGCCTAGAAAAAAGCGATTTAAAACAGCATTCGATCGTACAAAAACATTACTATTATCAATACCCACTCTTTTTAGGACTACTATTTTTAATTTTATTTTTATATTTTAAACAAGGAAAATAATGAGTTTTTTAAATATTTGGTTTTTATATTTTATGTTACCTCCGTTTTTTATTTTTGCATATTTTATCCTTAGTGGCAAGATTAGTTATGAAAAATATTTTAACCCAGCTGTACTTGAAAAAATCCTAATTAAAGGGGATATTTTGGGCAAAAGTGGAAGAAATATTTTATTTTTATTTGCCATTTTTTGCTTTATTTTTGCCCTTGCTCGTCCCATAAGTGAGCCAAAAAATATAAAAATTTCTCAAGAGAGCAAAAACTTAGTAATAGCTCTTGATATAAGCTCATCTATGAAAGCAGATGATATTTATCCAAACAGGCTTGAGTTTACAAAAAATCGCCTCTTAAAACTCATTAATGAACTAAATCATACAAACATAGGCATAGTCGCTTTTGCAAGAGATGCCTTTTTAGTATCGCCTCTTACAAGCGATAAAAGTAGTTTAGAGTTTTTATTAAACAATCTAAACTCAGATACCATCTCAAGACAAGGAACTAGCATTTCAAACGCCTTAACACAGATTAGCAAAATGTTTACAAAAGGAGGCGTGAGAGATGTTTTTTTAATAAGCGATGGCGGAGAAGATAACGATATACAAAAAGCTATAAAAATCGCAAAAGAAAATAGACTAAAAGTTAGCATTATGGTTGTAGGAACTAAAAAAGGCGGAATTATAAAAACCCAAAATGGACTTTTAAAAGATAAAAATGGCAATATCGTCATCACAAAAAGAAATGATGAGCTAATCGCTTTAAGTAGAGCAAGTGGTGGAGTTTATATAAAAGAGTTTGGGGCAGGAAATGGGGTGGAACTGCTTAAAAATTCGTTGCAAAAAACAAAGGCAAAAAGTAAAGATATAAAAACTCAAAAAGAGTGGTTTTTAGCTCCTTTGATTTTAGGATTTTTAACTCTTTTAGTAGCCTTTCATGGTTTGCCTAAAAGAGCTTTAAAAACAAAACCTCTCTTAGCTGCTATGATTTTAGCCTTTTTAATGCCAGCACCATCTTTTGGAGGAGTTTTTGACTTCTTTCATCTTAAAAATGCCAACGAGTATTTGCAAAAAAAAGAGTATGAAAAAGCGATAAATGAGTATAATAAACTCACGCCAAATAACCAAATAAATTATAACAAAGGCAATGCTTACTACAAGCAAAACAAGTTTAAAGAGGCGATAAAAGAGTATGAAAAAGTTAAGAGTGAGGATAAGGTTTTAAAAACTCAAGCATTGTTTAATGAAGCAAATGCTTACAATAAGCTAGGAGAACACGAAAAGGCGCTTGAGCTTTATAAAAAAGCTGAGAAACTAAATCCTAATGATGAGGATATTAAAAAAAATAAAAAGATAACCAAAAAATTAATCAAAAAAAAGAAAAAACAACAGAAAAAAAATGATAAAAACAAAAATGAACAACAAAACAAGCAAAACAGTGAAAATAAAAATGAACAAAACAAACAAAATCAAAAGAACCAAAAATCAAAAAACAAAGACAATAAAAATCAAAAAAATGAACCAAAAAATGACGACCAAAACAAAACTCAAAAACAATCAAATGAACAAAACCAAACCATAAAACCAATACAAGCTAAACAACAAAAAGATTTAGAAGGTGAAAAATGGGAGGCTTACTTAAAAAAAGTAGCACCTAAAACAAATCCTATTATGATTGGAGAAAACGAAGGAGATACAGATGAAAATAATTGGTAAAATATTATTAAGTTTTTTTATAATTAGCTTTAGCTTTGGAGCAAAATTAGAAGTTTCAAACACACAAATCGCTAAAGGCGAAAAGGTAGTTTTTAGCATAAGTGCTGAGGGCAAAGATGTGGAGTTTCCCAGTATAGATGAAATTGATGGCAACGAAGTACAAAGCAGTACAGTTAGCAAAAGCACAAGCTCACAAACTAGCATAATAAACGGAAAAATGACGCAAAAACATACCATAACTCAAACAAAAATATACGCTTTTTTTCCGAGCAAATCTCTTACAATCCCAATCCAAACCATAAACGTTGATGGCAAAGAAGAGTACACAAAGCCTGTAAATATCGAAGTTTTAAGCAAAGATCAAATGAAAAATAAAATCCCCTATAGCCTTAGTATGAGTGTTGATAAAGATGATATTTATGTGGGCGAGATTTTAAAACTAAAAGTGATTTTAAAAATACATGAGCAATTAAAGCCACAAGATTTGAGAATGGGACTTGATGAATTAACCAATTTTTGGAGAGAAAAAGAGGCAAACCAAAATAATTACAAATCAAATGGATACAATGTTTATGAGGCGATTTATTGGCTCTCGCCTTTAAAAGAGGGAAACATCAGCATAAAACCAGCGCAGGTAAGCATAGGGTTTTCTTCAGGCTACAATGACCCATTTGGTTCATTTTTTGGAAATAGCCTAGACTATAAAACCATAGCATCAAATCCGCTAAAATTAAAAGTAAAAGCCTTACCAATGGGGGCTAATGCAGTAGGAGATTTTAAAATAAGCGCAAGTGTAGATAAAAGCCAAACCAAAGAAAATGAACCTATAAATCTAAATATAAAAATAGACGGACTTGGTAACCTAGCATCATTAAAAGCCTTTAAACCTGACATCTCAAATGTAGTAGCTTATGATGATAAACCAAGCATTAAAACCGATACTTCATTAGGACATTTTAAAAGCACTTTTACTCAAAAAATCGCCCTTGTAGGACAAGATAGTTTTACCGTGCCACCTTTTTCATTTACCTATCTTGATGCAAAAACTAAAAAACTAAAAACCCTACATTCAAAACCTATAAACATAAATGTAAAAAAACAAACCAAACACGAACAAAGCCAAATCATAACTCCAACAAAAAACAATACACAAACAAAAGAAGTGATAAAAGAAGTCGTAACAACAAACTGGGCTTATGTCATTTGTGCCTTTTTCATCGGTCTGATACTAGGCTATATCTTAAATCTTTTAAAGCCAAATTTTAAAACACCCAAAATGAACCTATTTCAAAATGATAAAGATATTTTGCAAGATATTTTACCACACAAAAACAAAGATAAAAGACTAGATGAAATCATAAAAAATCTTGAAGATAATGTTTACAAAAATAAAACGCACAAAATAGATAAAAAAGAGATAGCAAATATTCTAAGTAAATTTACATGATATTATAATTGACAAATATTTAATTGTGGTTTATAGTATTTAGTTATTATTTAAAATAGTGTTTAATCAAATAAAAAAGGGTTATTTTATGAAACGAGTGTTAAATTTTAGTGCAGGACCATCTAAGATACCTTTAGAGGTTTTAAAACAAGCACAAGAAGAGCTATTAGATTTTAGAGGACATGGACTTGGTATCATGGAAGGCTCACATAGAGTTAGTATGTTTGAAGATGTGCATAATGAAACGATTTTGCTCATAAAAAAGTTATACAAAGTTCCAAACAATTTTAAAATTTTATTTATGCAAGGCGGGGCTTCTATGCAGTTTGCAATGATTCCTTTAAACTTAGCCAAAAATAAAAAAGCAGAGTTTGTGGATACTGGCATATGGTCAAGTAAGGCCATAAAAGAGGCTCATTTGCAAGGTTTACAAGTAAACATTGTAGCGAGTTCAAAAGAGGAGAATTACGACCATATTCCAAAAGATATAACTTTTCATGACGGGTTTGATTACGGCTACATCACATCAAATAATACGATTTATGGCACACAATATAAAAGTTTTCCGAAATGTAAAAATCTAGTAATTGACGCGTCAAGTGATATTTTCTCATATCATGTTGATTGGAAAAATATTGGTATGCTTTATGCAGGAGCACAAAAAAATGCTGGACTTGCTGGGGTAACTATCGTCATTATTCGTGAAGATTTGCTTGAAATTGCAAACGATAAAGTACCAAGTATGCTAAAATATATAAACTACGCAAACTCAAACTCAATGTTTAATACCCCGCCCGTTTTTAGTATATATATGCTAAATCTAACGATGAAATGGCTTGAAAAACAAGGTGGAGTAGAAAAAATAGAACAAATCAACAAGCAAAAGGCTAAACTTTTATATGATGCCATAGATAAAAGCGATAATTTTTATACAGGCCATGTCAAAAAAGAGTCTCGTTCACTCATGAATGTTAGCTTTACCATAAAAAATGACGACGAAAAGTTGCAAGCAAAATTTTTAGATGAGGCTGTAAAAAATGACATGATAGGACTAAAAGGACATAGGCTTTTAGGAGGCATTAGGGCATCTATTTATAATGCTGTTAGCTTAGAAGAAGTAAAAACTCTAAGCGAATTTATGCAAGATTTTGCAAATAAAAATCACTAAAAAGGTAAAAAATGAAAAAAACATTTGAAGTTTTAAATGTGAAATGTGAGGGTTGCGCAAACACTTTAACAAAAGCACTCAAAGAAGAGTTTGGAGATGTTGAAGTAAATTTAGAAGCAGAGCCTAGACAAATCACACTTGACATAAAAAATGAACAAGAAGAGAATTTAAAGCTTAAACTTCGCTCTTTAGGCTATCCACTTACAAATGACAAACTAAGCGGGCTTGAAAAAGTAAGCACAACCGCAAAAAGTTTTGTAAGTTGTGCTATTGGAAAATTTAGCTAAAAAAGATTGAAAATTTATAATGCTATAAGACCATTTTTGTAACTTAAAATGTTTTTTGTAAATCCTATAAAATACCTGCAAAAATTTTTTATAGGATTTAGCCATCGACTTAAATCTACTTGCAATCTCTTTTAATTTAGGTTCATTTTTTACATATACATCCCACCATTTACTTTTAAAATCTCGCCTGTGATGTATGAGCTTTCATCACTTAACAAAAACGCAACCGCATTTGCTATATCTTTTGGACTACCAAGTCTTTTTAGTGGAATTGCATCTATATAGCCTTGTTTTACCTCATCGCTTAATTTTTCTGTCATATCAGTTTCTATAAAGCCTGGAGTTATAGCATTATATCTTATGCCTCTACTGCTCGACTCAAGTGCAAAAGATTTTGTCATGGCTATCATTCCACCCTTGCTAGCTGAGTAATTTACTTGCCCTGCATTTCCTCTCTCTCCTACAATTGAGGCGATATTTACAACACTACCAAATCTTTTTTTACTCATCACTTTTAAAGCCTCTTTACAACCCAAAAACGCTGAGCTTAGATTTGCCTCTATCACATCGTTAAACTCATTTTTTTTCATACGTATTGCAAGCTTATCTCTAGTAATCCCAGCATTATTTACCAAATATCCAAGCTCCCCATCAGCCTCTACTATCGCTTTTACCGCCTCGCCAAAATCCTCTTCATTTGTAGCATCAAAACCGATAACCGCTGCCTTACCACCATTTTTTTCAATCTTTTCTTTTAACTCATCGGCTAAATCTGGATTTGAGCGATAATTTATCCAAACTTTTAGCCCAAGAGTTGCCAAAACCTCCGCTATCGCTTTTCCAATACCCCTACTCGCCCCTGTTATCAAAACATTCTTTCCTGTAAATGTCATTTTTTTCCTTTCATTTAAGATTTTAAAAATTATAACATTTTATGTTTAATATTTTTACTCTTTTGTTATTTTAAGTAAAGTATAATGATATTATAATTATAATATCAAGTATGAAAAATGAACAACAATACGAATGGGATAATGTAAAAGAAAAGCTAAACATAGCCAAACATGGCGTAGATTTTACAGAAGCAAAAAGTGTATTTGCTGATGAATACGGCTTGGTTATATTTGATGAAGAACATTCCGATAATGAAGAAAGATTTTTGCTCTTGGGACTCAGCCAAAAACATAGAATTTTACTAGTTGTTCATTGCTATAGAGATGAAAATGCGACAATTCGCATAATATCATCAAGAAAAGCTACCAAAAAAGAACAAATTCAATATAAGGATAGACTATGAAAAAAGAATACGATTTTTCAAATGCCATACCAAACCCATACCTAGACAAAAACCTCAAAAAACAAGTCTCTATGAATATCAACACAAACACCATAGAGTATTTTAAAAATCTAGCTAAGAAAAAAGGAGTTCCTTATCAAACTCTTATCAATATCTTTTTAAGTGATTGCGCCCAAAGAAAACTTGATATTAAAGTGTGCTAAACTAAAATATAGGTTCATTTTTTAAAACATAACTTTATATCAACGCCTCATCCATCTCATTTGGAATATCGAGCCCCATAAGTTTTAAAATAGTCGGAGCGATATTATTTAATCCGCCGTCATTAATTTTTTCATACCCTTTGGCTTTTAAAAAACAATATACATCATAAGTTGTATGGTTTGTTAGGGAATTTTCATTTTCATCTTTTAGCTCTTCGCAGTTGCCGTGGTCGCTTGTGATTAGGACATTGTAGCCAAAATCATCACTTGCTTTTAGGATTTGTCCGATTTCGTTATCTACTGCCTCGACTGCTTTTATGCTCGCCTCAAAATTGCCCGTATGACCTACCATATCACCATTTGCAAAGTTTACCACTATAAAATCATAACTACCTTTCATAGCTTTTCTGACCGTCTCGCCTACCTCTTTTGCACTCATTTCTGGTTTTAAGTCATAAGTAGCGACTTTTGGACTTGGGATTAAAACTCTAGTTTCATTCTCTTCCATATCCTCAACGCCACCATTGAAAAAAAATGTTACATGGGCGTATTTTTCAGTCTCTGCTGTGTGAAATTGGCTAAGTCCGTGTTTGGCTATGACTTGTGAGAGAGTATTTACTAGTTTTTCGCTTCTAAAAAGCACAGGGTAAGAAAAATTTTTATCATATTCTGTCATAGTTAGGATTTTAAAAACACCTTCTGTCTCAAACTCACTAAACTTTTCATCTCCTAAACAAGTGACAAATTGACGCATTCTGTCATTTCTAAAGTTCATTAAAATGATGCCGTCATCAGCTCCAAGGCCTTCATAATCATCAAAACAGGCAGGCTCAATAAACTCATCGGTAATATCATTTTCATAGGATTTTTTTACATACTCATAAGGCGTTAGTAAAGTTTTATTTTTAGCATTTACAATCGTTTCATATCCTTTTTGCACCCTATCCCAACGATTATCCCTATCCATACTAAAAAATCGCCCACCAATACTGGCTAATTTTATCTCTTCACACTTTATTTTTTCAAATTCATCTAAATAAATCGGCAAGGCATTTGGACTAACATCTCTACCATCACTTAAAGCATGAATATATACTTTTTTACCATTTTGCTTAGCGATTTTTGCCAACTCAAAAATATGATTTATATGTGAATGAACCCCGCCATCACTAAAAAGTCCAACTAAATGAACATCTTTTGTATTATCTAAAAACTGTATTAATGACGGATTTTTTTGTAAAGTCTCATCTTCTATGGCTCTGTTTATTTTTACTAGATTTTGATATAAAACTCTGCCACTTCCTATACACATGTGTCCTACTTCGCTATTTCCCATTTGCCCTTCAGGAAGTCCCACTGCTAAGCCTGAAGTTTTTATAAGCGAATTTGGATACGAACTAAACAGTTTATCATAAGTTGGCTTTTTTGCATGGTAAAATGCGTTGTAAAAATCTTTTGTGTTATGTCCTATTCCGTCGGTAATTATTAGTAAAGTTTTCTTATCTTTTATCATTTATTGACTTTCCGTTAACTTTTTTAAGTAAGATTATACTAAAATAATATTTCAAAAAAATAAATCTACAAATTTAATTTTACAAAAAATAGGATAAAAATGTTATATTGGCTCTATAAAATCACTTCTATAAATATTTTTCAGTACATCACAGTCCGTGCTGGACTTGCGTTTTTTGTGTCATTTGCTCTCAGCGTTTTTCTAATGCCCCGCTTCATAAAATGGGCAAAATCCAAAAAAGCATCTCAACCGATTTACGACTTAGCTCCAAAAGCTCATCAACAAAAATCATTTACCCCAACTATGGGTGGCATTGTATTTGTTTTGATGGCTCTTTTTTCTACTATTTTGTGTGCAAGGCTGGACAATATTTATGTGTTATCAGCTCTAGCCTGTATCATCGGCTTTTTTTTAATTGGATTAAAAGATGATTATTCAAAAATAAAAGGTGGAAAAAACCAAGATGGCTTAAGTGCAAAATCTAAACTACTTTTGCAAATCTGCGCAGCTTTTATAGTAAGCACAATCGTATTTAACACAAACGCTATGAGTTCGGATTTTTACATGCCTTTTTACAAAAAAGCTCTTTTTGATATGGGAATTTTTAGCATAGCTTTTTGGACTTTAGTTATGGTCTCATCTTCAAACGCAGTAAATTTAACAGATGGACTTGATGGACTTGCCACGCTTCCTAGCATTTTTGCACTCTCGAGCTTGAGTGTTTTTGTATATGTCATAGGAAATGCAAACTTAAGTGAATATTTAATATTTCCAAAAAATATCGGAGTTGGGGAGGTTACAATAGTTGCTTCTGCTTTTATAGGTTCATTAGTTGGCTTTTTATGGTATAACTGCTATCCTGCTGAAGTTTTTATGGGAGATAGTGGAAGTTTGACCATTGGTGCATTTATAGGCTACATGGCAATAATTTCAAAAAATGAACTCCTACTTTTTATGGTCGGCTTTGTTTTTGTATTAGAGACTGTTTCTGTTATTTTGCAAGTGGGAAGTTTTAAAACGAGAAAAAAACGAATATTTTTGATGGCACCAATTCACCATCATTTTGAAATCAAAGGTTGGGCGGAGAATAAAATCATTGTGCGATTTTGGATTTTAGCTCTTTTATCAAATATTATAGCATTAACGGCACTAAAAATCAGATGAAAAAATCACTATTTGGATACGGAACCACAACAAAAGCAATCGCAGCAAGTGGCGGTTGGGATATTTATGACGATAAGTTTACAAACACTAGCACAGATGAGTTTGGCAATCATTTGCACCCAAGCGAACTTTTTAATCCTGATAAAAGCGAACTTGAGGTTACAAGTCCGGGCATAAAACCTACTAATGAACTTATAAAAAAAGCTAAAAATCTAGTAAGCGAGTATGACTATTTTTTTAGTTCATTTCCAACTTCAGTTTGGATTAGTGGAACAAATGGTAAAACAACCACAACGCAAATGTGCGAATTTTTACTATCATCTCGCGGGGCAATATCTGGAGGAAATATCGGTACTCCATTGGCAAATTTGGACAAAAATAAACCTATTTGGCTACTTGAGACTAGCTCATTTACCCTTCATTACACAAAAAAAGCATACCCAAATATCTATATTTTACTACCAATTGCTCAAGACCATTTAGATTGGCACAAAGATTTTAGCGAGTATGAAAATGACAAACTAAGCGTTTTGGCTCGTATGCCAAAAGGAAGTGTTGCGATTTTACCTAAAAAATACGAAGATAAAATCCAAAGCCACGCACACTGCATTTTTTACAAAAACGCTCAAGATTTATGCGATGAATTTGATTTAAACCTAGATGAAATCAAGATAAAAGAGCCATTTTTACTAGACGCTCTTCTTGCTTTATCTTGCCAAAAAATACTATATAATTGTGCAGACATAGAAAAGTTAAACTCCTTTAAGATAGACCATCACAAAATAGAAGAGTTTAACGACGCTAAACAAAGACTCTGGGTAAACGACACAAAAGGAACAAATCTTGATGCCACAATAGCCGCTCTAAAACGATATAAAGATAAAAAAATATACCTCATTTTAGGTGGAGTTGATAAGGGGCTTTGCATGGATGAGTTGTTTATCTTTATGCAAAAATTAAACATTTGTATTTACGCCATTGGAGAAACTACCGAAAAAATATCTGATTTATCTAAAAAGTTTAATATAAATGTAAAACCTTGTGGAGATATAAAAACAGCGGTAGAACAGATAAGCGAAGAGTTAAAAAAAGATGAAGTCGCCCTACTCTCACCTGCCACTTCTAGTTTTGATCAATTTAAATCTTACCTGCAAAGAGGTGAATTTTTTACAAATTGTGTCAAAAATTTAACTTTTTGATAGCCAAATCCACTGAAATATAAACCAAACCTTAATCCTCAAACAATTTAATTGTAAAATTATCTCTATATTGACAGTTTCTTTTTATCTCTGCCATAGTGGTTTTGCCTGTTGGTAAAATTTTTATATCTTTATATTTATTTAAAAATAATTGATACAA
>PDWI01004495.1_pt1 | contig 18655 bp, 15 predicted proteins | sample 1430891 | NCBI WGS metagenome assembly PDWI01 (sample SAMN01162508, study PRJNA174530) | Oral metagenome, whole genome shotgun sequencing project. | biome: Marine environment; feature: Marine mammal; material: Swab sample of the gingival sulcus; isolation source: swab sample of gingival sulcus...
AAAAATAAAGGCTTTCCCTCATATTCTAAAAATTGCTTAGGATAATCTAGCTTCATTCTTTTACCTATTCCAGCACAAGCTAAAATAAAACTTATTTTTTTATTTATTTTAGAGTTACCACCGTACATCCAAGACCACCTTCTCCATGTCCACCTATTCGATATTGTCTAACATATTTTGAAGTCTTCAAATATTTTAAAATTCCTGTCCTTAAAGCTCCCGTACCCTTTCCATGAATAACATAAACTTCTGTATATGAATTTAAAGTTGCTCTATCAAAATATATCTCTAATTCATGAATTGCTTCATCAACCATTTTACCTCTTAAATCAATCTCGCTTTTTACAGAAGATTTTTTATGTGTATTAACATTATAAACTTTTTGTTTTTTCTCTTCCACTATCTTTATTTCATCATAAGGAACTACCAATTTTAAAATTCCTGCTTGAACACTTACAGTTTCTTTTGATGTATTTATTTTTAAAACACTTGCAAATTGATTTATACTTTTTACAAAAACTCTATCTCCATTTTTGAAATTAACTTTTCTCTTAACTTTTTTTGCAACTTCAACAGTTTTCTTTTTTTCTTCTCTTAGAGCAGATGAAAGCATATTTAGATTTTTTTGTAATTTTTTGGCATCTTCTTTTTTATTTTCTTCTGTTTGAATTTTTTCAACTAATGCAGAGGCTTTTGCCCTCATGTCATTCATCATTTTTTCAGCATCTTCATAAGCCTTCTTTATAATTTCATTTTTTTCTCTTTCTATTCTTATAGCTTCTTGCTTAGCTCTTTCTCTGTCTTTTCTTGCTTCTTCTTCTAAATTAGATAATTTTTCTTTGAGGTTATCTAATTCTTGAGATTTATTTTTGATATTTTCTATCATTCTTTCAATTTTTTTATTATCTTCACTTATATATTCTTTTGCCTTTGAGATTATACTTTCTGCTATTCCAAATCTATGTGCAATAGTCAATGCATTACTCTCTCCTGGAATACCCACCAACAATCTATAAGTTGGGGATAATGTATCTGAATTAAATTCCATTGAAGCAGTTTCTACTCCCTCTTCATTATAGGCATAAGCTTTTACCTGTCCGTAATGAGTAGTAATAAAAGCTTTCGTCTTTTTCTCCTTTAAATGGTCAATAACTGCCATTGCAAATGCAGCTCCCTCTGTTGGATCCGTTCCAGAGCCTAGCTCATCTAGTAAAACAAGAGAATTTTTTGTAATATTTTCTAAAATTTCTTTTACATTTTTTAAATGAGCAGAAAATGAAGATAGTGATTGTTCTATACTTTGCTCATCTCCAATATCTGCAAATACTCCTTCAAAAAATCCAATTCTTGAATTTTCACTTGCAGGAATAGGAATTCCTGACAGTGCCATCAAGCTAAGTAAGCCTGCTGTTTTTAAAGCTACTGTTTTCCCTCCAGTGTTTGGTCCAGTAACAAGTAAAATATTATAATCTTTCCCTATTTCAAATGTCAGTGGAACAACTTCATTTTTTTCTATAAAAGGATGTCTAGCTTTTTCTAAATAAAGAGTTTCTTTATTATTTATTGTTGGCACCGAACAATCTTGTTCCACTCCATACACAGCTTTAGCATTAAGTATATCTAAATAAATAATTTTTTCTCCGACTTTAATTATATCTTCTTTATTATTTCTAAGTAACTCCGCTATTCTCAAAAGAATTTTTCTAATTTCTTCTTTTTCTTTACTTTCCAACTCTCGCATTTTATTATTTAATGCCACTATTGAAAGCGGTTCTATGAAAACTGTTTGTCCACTAGCAGACCTATCATGTTCTATCCCCTTAATTTGACCCTTAAAATCAATTTTTACAGGAGTCACCATTCTTCCATCTCTTTCAGTTATAATTCTTTCTTGAAAACATTTTGCTAGACTTGGTTCTTCGAATAAATCTTCAAATTTTCTTTTTATATTCAAAGACAAAGTTTTTTTATGCAATCTAATATCTCTTAAATCTAAAGAGGCATCATCTTTAATCTCTTTTTCGTTATTTATAGTTTTATTTATTATATCTTCTATTAGTCTTAAATTTGGAAGCTCTCCTATAGTTTCTCTAAGTTGCTTATATTTCCCAAGCTCATCTATTCTATTTTTAAAAACTCTTATTGTTCTTAAATTGAAATTTATATCCCATAAATCCTCAACATCAAGATATGTCCCGATGAGTTTTATTCTTTCCATTAAAACACAAATATTTTTTAAACCTCTAGCTTCAAAACCACCATCAAAATTTAATAAATCCATAAAATCTTTTATTGTTTTTAATTCGTTATTAAGACTTGATAAATCTGAGTAAGGTTCTAAATCTAAAAAATTTTCTCTATTTTCTTCAATTATAATATTTTCAGAAATTTTTTCTTTTAATTTATCAAATTCTAAAATTCTAAAACTATGTTTATTCATTTTTTTAGTTCTCTCCTACTTTTTATTTACTAAAAAATTATAACATAAATCAAACTTTATTTTTTATTTATTTTAGAGTTTTTTTAATTTTATTAAAAAAAAAGTTTTTTTATTCTTGATTTTTAATAAAAGAGATGATACAATGCAGTGTATTATTATAGAATTTATCAAGGAGGTGCTAGCGATGCAAAGATGTGAAATTACAGGTACTGGTCTTATCAGTGGAAACAAAATATCTCACTCTCACAGACTTACTAGAAGAGTTTGGAAACCAAATTTACAAGTTACAACAATTATAGCTAATGGAAATCCAATAAAAGTTAAAGTTTGTGCTAGAACTTTAAAAAGTTTAAAAGGTGCTTCTGAAGCTGAAATCATGAGAATTTTAAAAGACAATGCTAATACTTTAAGTAAGAGATTATCTAAACATTTAGCTAAATAATTAAATTTTAAAAAGGCGTTTAGCCTTTTTTTATTTTAAAAAAATAAGGAAGTCTGAAACTTCCTTATAAAATTTTTATAAACTTTTCTAACCTCTTTTTCTTCAAGAAAAAAAACAAATGAAATAACTTTTTTAGGTTTTAATTTTATTTTTAAAAGTCTACATTTTTCTATATAAGCACCTACATTTTTTGTCAATTTATTAAATTTCTACTTTATAATTTTTTCCCTCAAATAAATTATCTCACTTTTAATCTCATCTAGTTTTTTATTTATGTCCTCCTTAAAATCTTTGTGAACTTCTTTATCTAATTTTCTATCTATATATGAAACAATAAATCTGTGATAAATAAAGAAGCCACTTATTAGCATACCTGCTAGTGAAATCACAATTTCAATATTCATTTAATTTCCCTCCTTTTTTTCGCCTACGCCCTTCGGGCTGGTGGGAGAGGACGGGGGTGCCGTCCAACTCTCACCTAAAAAATCTATTTCTATTTTTTTCTTAGGGCTCTGCCCTAGAACGACTGTCCCCTAAGAACCCCATAATAATTAGTACTCTCATTTTAATTCCGCTCTTAAGAAATTAAAATTTCTAAGAGCCTTTAAAATTTCTCAGTAAAAATTTGTAATGAGTTTTAGAAAAAGCGCATGTCTGAGTGAAACGAGTTTGCAAGTTAGCCTTAACGAATTAGAGTTTTTATGCTTAAAGAAATTTCAGGCTCGTTAGGGCTTTTTGTTACTTTTTTGCCAGTAAAAAAGTAAGATATTAATTTTTATCTTTATATTTTTTTGCCAGTAAAAAATAAAATACTCTTTTAATTTTTAAACTCCTCCCTTAAACTGATTATATAAAAATATTTTTGAAAATATAATGAGCCAAAATTGAAGTGGTTTTGAAGCAAAAATGAAGTATTTTTGAAGTGGTTTTGAAGCAATTTTGAAGTGAAATTGAAACGTTTTTGAAGTAATTTTGAAATAGTTTTGAAAAGTAACTATTTAATGATAGATAAAAATATAAGTTTAGAAAGTGAAAAAGACACAATTTTTGAGAAAAGTTTTTTATTTTTAATATAAAATTTATTTCTTATTTATAAATAAATCAGAACTTAATATTATTTTTAATAAAATTAATATATACTGAATCCCAAAAATATATATCTGCACTTTTTTAAATTATTGAAAAAAACTAATTAAAATGTTAGAATTCTAAGAGAATTTATATAAAATTTATTTATATTATAGAAAATATAAATACTATGAGGAGGAAATGTGTATGTTTTTTAAAATAGTAAAAAAAATTGATAGCTCGTATGATAAATATGTTTTAATTACTTCAACTGCAAAAAAAATAAATTTTCCTGAATATATTTCAAAGGAAAATAAAAAATTTATAGAGGAACTTATTAAAGAAAATAAATTTTCTGCAAAAGTGGGAGAGTTTTTGAATGCGACTTTTAAAGTAAGTTTTAAAAATAAAACAAAGAAAATTGAAAAAATCATTAATTTCTCTCTAATGGGTATGGGAGAAATTGATAAAATTAACTCAAAAACTATAAGACAAAATCTTTATAGTGGACTTAAAAATTTAACAGGTAAAGTTGTAATTAATTTTGAAAATGAAAAATTAGATAATATAGATGCTTTAGCAGAAGTTGTTGAGCATATAAATTATAAATTTGATAAATATTTAACTAAAAAAAATGAAGCTAAAAAATTGTTTATATCTTGTTTAAGCTCTAAGAAAGTACCAAGAATAATCGAAGGATATGAACTTGCTAAAATTTCTAACATAGTTAAAGATTTAGTTAATGAACACTCAGAAGCTATGAATCCTAAAGCTCTTGCCAAAAGAGCTGAAGAATTAGGAAAAGAATTTGGTTTTGAAGTTGAAATTTTAGATGAAAAGAAAGCAGAAAAATTAGGAATGAAATGCTTTTTGTCTGTTGCAAGGGCAGCTCATCATAGACCTTATGTAATAGTTATGAGATATACTGGAAATAAATCTGCAAAATATAAATATGGTCTAGTTGGTAAAGGATTAACCTATGATACTGGTGGACTTTCTCTAAAACCAAATAGTGGAATGCTAGCGATGAAAGAAGATATGGCTGGTTCTGCAACTATGATAGGAGCTATGTGTGCCATAGCGAAAATGAAAGTTAAAAAGAATGTTACTGCTGTTGTAGCAACCTGTGAAAATTCTATAGGACCTAATGCTTATAGACCTGGTGACGTTGTTGAAACTATGAACGGAATAACTGTTGAAGTGACAAATACAGATGCAGAAGGAAGACTTACTCTTGCTGATGCTTTAACTTATATCATTAGAAAAGAAAAAGTTGATGAAGTTATGGATGCTGCAACTTTGACTGGAGCAATAATGATAGCTCTTGGTGAAGATGTGACTGGAGTTTTTACTAATGATGATAAAGCAGCTAAAAAACTTATTTCTGCTAGTGAAAATTGGAATGAATATTTCTGGCAAATGCCAACTTTTGATTCATTCAAAAGATATTTAAAATCTGATATTGCTGATATGCAAAATACAGGTTCAAGAATGGGTGGTTCTGTAAATGCCGCTAAATTTTTAGAAGAATTCGTTGAAGGAAAAAAATGGATACACTTGGATATAGCTGGAACTGCTTTTTCTAATGGTGGGAATCCGTATTTCAATAAAAAAGGTGCAACAGGGCAAGTTTTTAGAACTATATATTCGTATATAAAAGATTAATTTACTAGCCTCTATTTCAAAGAGGCTTTTTTTAAAGGAGCTGTAATGTGTAAAATTATCAGAAAAACTTTATTTTTGTTTATATTTTTGTTTTCTATGTCTGAAACTATATTTTCTAAAACTGTTTTAAATGAAGATGGCTCTGTAACTTATGTTAATGTTTCAGAAGTCAAAGAAATAGAAACTATAAAAGATTATTCTAAACAAATTCTAAATGAAGATTTTCCTTTGGACGATATAAAACAGGAAAAATTAGATGACATAAAAGAAAAAGAAAATATAAACAATGAAGAGATTCAATTTAAAAATGATATTCAAATAGAAAAATCAAATTATAATTCCCTTGAAAATAAAAAAGATGAAGTTAAAGAAATTAAAACTCTTGATTCTAATGGACTTTTTCCTATTGAAATTAATTATTCTGAATATGAAGACAAATTAAACAAAAGTGTTAAAGAGGAAAAGAAAAATTCATACGAATTACAAAAAATAGAAATAAATAATAAAAGTGAAGACACAAGTAATATTGATGAATTTACTGAAAATATTTTTGAAAAAACTCAAAATAATGTTAATTGGGTTTTAGATGATAACTTTAGAGCATGTCTTATTGGAGATTTAAAGGGAAATATTTATTTATCAAGAAATATAGATAAGCTTTATCCTTTGGCTTCTGTTACCAAAATTATGACTTTGCTTGTTACTTTTGATGCTATTAAAGCAAAAAAAATATCTTTAAATAGCAAAGTTAGAATCAGTAAAAATTCAGCTAGACAAGGTGGAAGTAAAATTGGTTTGAAAGCTGGACAAGTTTATAGATTAAAAGATTTAATAAAAGCCTCTGCAATTTACTCTGCTAACAATGCTACTTATGCTATTGCAGAATTTGTTGGAAAGGGAAGTATAAAGAGGTTTGTAAGGCTTATGAATAAAAAAGTTAAAAAATTAGGTTTACAAAAAGACTTGAAATATTATACTCCTGCTGGATTACCAAGCAGAATGACTAAACAACCTATGGATGTTGGAACGGCTAGAGCAATTTATAAATTATCTATTGAGGCTTTAAAATATAAAAAATATATTCAAATCGCTGGAATTAAGAAAACTTCTATTCGAGGTGGAAAAATAAAATTAAAAAGTAGAAATCATTTACTAGGTATAAAAGGAATTTATGGAATAAAAACCGGTTATCATAAAGAAGCAAAATATAACATAACTGTAGCTAGTAAAATTAAAAATAAAGATTATATCGTTGTTGTTTTAGGTGGAGATACTTATAAGAAAAGAGATAATACTGTTTTAAATATTTTAGATATTTTTAAAGAGAATTATGATACTCTAACTAAAAATTAGATTTTTAAAGAAAGAAGGAATAAGATGGAAAAGCTAAAAAGATTTAGAGAAATTATAAAAGAAAAGAATTTAATTTCAGCAAATTTAGCCTTAGTTCATTGGGACTTAGAAACTAAGACTCCCAAAAAAGGACAAAAATTATTATCAGAATTAAGTGGTAAATTAAGTATGAAAGAGTATGAATTGTGTACTTCTCAAGAATTTCAAAATCTAATTCAAGATTTAGATAAAGAAAAAAATAAGTTGAATGACATTGAAAAAAAAGAAGTTGAACTTTTAAAAGAAGATATTGAAAAAATGAAAAAAATTCCTGCTGAAGAATATGAAGAGTATTCTAAAATAACAGCTATCAATCAAGGTATTTGGGAAGAAGCAAAAGAAAAAAAAGATTTTACTATAATAAAAAATGGACTAAAAAAGATTTTTTACTACAATAAAAAGTTTGCTAATTATAGGAAAACTAATGAGAAAAATTTATATGATGTCCTGCTTAATGACTATGAAAAAGGTATGACATCGGAAAAGTTAGATGTATTTTTTGCTGAATTAAAAAAAGAAATTGTTCCATTATTAAAAAAAATTCAAAATAAAAGAAAGCAAGAAAAAAATATTTTAAATGTTGAAGTTGATAAAAATATTCAATTAGAGTTTGGAAGATATATTTCAGAATATTTAGGTTTTGATTTTGAAAGAGGACTATTAGATTTAAGCGAGCATCCTTTCACTCTAAATTTAAATAAAAATGATGTTAGAATAACTACTAAAAATATTTTGGATTTACCTTTTTCGTCAGTTTTTTCAGTTATTCATGAAACTGGACATGGAATTTATGAACAGCAAACAGCTGATGAGTTAATAGATACCATTTTAGGAACTGGTGGAAGTATGGGACTTCATGAATCTCAATCAAGGTTTATGGAAAATATAATTGGGAGAAGTAAATCTTTTTGGAAGGCTCTTTATCCGGAAGCAAAAAAATACTATAAATTTCTAGAAAATATTGATTTTGAAATTTTTTATAAAGCAATAAATCAGGTTGAAGCAGGACTTATAAGAGTTGAAGCAGATGAGCTTACATATTCTTTGCATATAATGTTAAGATATGAAATTGAAAAAATGATTTTTTCTGAAGAGATAAAATTAGAAGATTTACCTAGAATTTGGAATGAAAAAATGGAAGAATATTTAGGTATAGTTCCAGAAAATGATAGTGTAGGACTTATGCAAGATGTACATTGGTATTGTGGGCTTGTAGGTTATTTCCCTTCTTATGCGATAGGGAATGCTTATTCTGTTCAGATTTATAATGCTATGAAGAAAGATTTGAATATAGATAAAATTTTAGAAAATAAGGAAGTCTATAAGATTCGAGAATGGTTAGGAGAAAAAATCCATAAATATGGAAGGCTTAAAGATACACCAGAAATTATAAAAGCGATTACAAATGAGGATTTAAATCCAAAATATTATATTGAATATCTTAAAGAAAAATATTCAAAAATTTATGGGCTATAAAAAATACAAATTATAATTTCCTTTTATAATTTCCTTATGTATAAAAAAGGGAAACTGCGTTCGCTTCGCTCACTGTTTCCCTCTCTCGTGGGGGCGTAGCCCCCAAACCCCTATCTAAAAAGAAAAAAATATTTATTGAATTTTTAAGGCGAAGCCTTAAAGTGAAGTCAGAATTTACACTCTTTAAAGTGCCGCGACAAGCTAGGCAGCTGCTTTGCATCTGCATCTAAGAACGCTCTAAGTTTCTACAAAACAAGAGCCTCTAAGACAGAGCTTTAGCCCGTGGCGAGCCAAAAAGTCAATTTATAATTTCCTTAGAAATAAAAAAACTCTTACAAGTTATCTTTAAATTTCAATTCTTATTTAACATAAGTTATAAATATAGATGATTTGTAAGAGTATCTAATTTTTGTTGTCTAAAAAAATCAAAGTTATGGTTATAAAGTTCCAAATTTTTCTAAGGCTTTTCGGGTTAACTCTTCTCTAAAATTTGGATGGGCTATTGATATCAAACACTTTGCCCTCTCTCTTAAAGTTTTTCCTTTTAAATATGCTATTCCATATTCAGTTACAACATATTCAATATCATTTCTTGAAGTAGTAACAGTTGCTCCTTCGTCTAAATTAAATACGATTTTAGAAATTTTTCCTTTAGCAGTAGTTGAGTGTAGAGCAAGAATAGACTTTCCACCCTTCGATAAAGAAGCTGCTCTTATAAAATCAACTTGTCCACCAGTTCCACTAAATTGTTGATGTCCAATACTTTCAGAATTTGCTTGCCCCATCAAATCAATTTGAATGGTTGAATTAATCGAAACTAAATTATCATTTTGTGCTGCAATAATAGGATTATTAACATAGTCAATAGGATGTAATTCAACTTTAGGATTATTGTCAATATAATCATAAAGCTTTTTTGTTCCCATCAAAAAGCTAACTATTATTTTTCCCTTATTCAAATTTTTCATAGAGTTATTTATAACTCCAGCCTCAATTAAATCTATAACTCCATCTGAAATCATTTCAGAATGAATACCTAAATTTTTCTTTTCAGTTAAAGAAGACAGTACCGCATCAGGTATGGCTCCTATCCCAAGTTGTAAAGTGTCACCATCATTTATTAAACTAGCACAATATTCACCAATCTTTTTTTCAATTTCACCAATTTTTAAGGGTTTTAACTCTATAAGAGGAGAATCATACTCAACAATATAATCTATATCATCTATATGTAAAAAACAATTCCCTAAAGTTTTGGGCATATTTTTATTAATTTGAGCAATAACTATTTTAGCATTTTCTGTTGCAGCTTTTGTGTAATCACAAGAAAGACTATAACTACAATATCCCTCATCATTAGGTGCTGATACTTGTATTAATGCAACATCAGCTTGTAGAACTCCTCCTTTCTGAAATAGTTTAGGAGTTTCAAAAAAGAAAGAGGGAGTAAAATCTCCATATGAACTATTAGCTGTTATCCTCGTTTTATCACTAACAAACAGAGCGTTATGTCTAAAATATTCTTTATTTTCTTCTTTCGCATATTCGCTTTCTCCCATAGTAAATAAATGGATTATTTCAATATTTCTAAAAAGTTCCTTATTTTTTACAAGTTCTTCTATTAAAATAGTGGGTTCAGCACAAGCATGACCTGTTACAATTCTATTGCCACTTTTTATATTTTTTATAGCTTCATTTGGAGAACAAAGTTTTGTTTTATAATTTTCTTTCCAATTTTTCATGTATTATTGTACCCCCCTAAATACTTTATAAATAATAATGTATTTAATTATATAATTTTTTTAATAATAGCACAAATCTATTTTTAGTCTTTGTATTTCGTTAAAAATTAATATTTTAAGTTTGTTAAAAAGTTTGACTATTTTAATATTTAATATTATAATACATTAACGTTTTAAGATAAAAAATTATAGGGAGGTTTTTAATGAATATTTTAAAAAAAGGAATTATATGTTTAGGAATGTTGTCTGCAATGGGAGCTGCAACGTATGGAGCTGAACCAGTTTTAACAGTTTATTCAACTAGACATTATGATTCGGATAAAGCAATTATAAAAGAATTTACAGAAAAAACTGGAATAAAAGTTGAAGTTGTAAAAGGAAAAGGAAAAGCACTTCTTCAAAAATTAGCAAGTGAAGGAAAAGATTCACAAGCAGATATTTTCTTCACAGCTGATGCAGGAAATTTAGCAAAAGCAAAAGAGGCAGGATTTTTCCAAGAATTAGATTCAAAAGTGATAGATGAAAATATTCCAGTGAATTTAAGAGATAAAGATGATAAATGGACTGCTTTAACTAAAAGAGCCAGAGTAATAGTTTATTCAAAAGATAGAGTAAACCCAGCAGAATTATCTACTTATGAAGATTTAGCTGATCCAAAATGGAAAGGGAAAATATTAGTTAGAAGTTCTAGCAACCAATATAATATTTCTCTAGTTTCATCTTTCTTAGATGATAAGATTATGGGAAAAGAAAAAACTGAAAAATGGTTAAAGGGGTTTGTTGCAAATTTAGCTAGAACTCCAAAGGGAAATGATAGAGCACAAGGGAAAGCTGTTTATGCTGGTGAAGGTGATATAGCTATCATGAATACATACTATATAGGAAAAATGTTGAATGATAAAAAAGATCCTACAATGAAAGCAGCAGGAGAAAATATAGCAGTATTTTTCCCAAATCAACAAACTACTGGAACACATGTAAATGTAAGTGGAGCAGGAATATTAAAAACTGCTGATAATAAAGAGGCAGCGGTTAAATTCTTAGAATTTTTATCTAGTGATGAAGCACAAGAAAAATTCTCGTCTGCAAACTATGAATTCCCAGCAAATCCAAAAGTTGAAGTTAAAAATGAATTCTTAAAATCTTTAGGAGAATTTAAAGCTCAAGATATTAACTTAACTGTTTTAGGAGAAAATGCAAAAGAAGCGGTTAAATTAATGGATGAAGCAGGATGGAAATAAGAAAAAGTTTATTTTAAAAAATAAAAATTTATAAACAACACAATAAAAATTTCCACTATTATTTTATGGTGGAAATTTTATTTTTAACCAAGTATAATAAGGAAAAGTTTATTTATATTACCAGTTTTTCTAAAAAATAAAAAAAGAAAGTAATGAAATTAGGTGTTCTATGAAAAGAATAAATATGATATCAATAGTTAGTGTAATTCTGACATTAGTTTTGTCAGTCCCAATTCTAAATTTATTTAAAAATATTTTCAATAAATCTAAATTTGAAGTTTTACCAAGTTTAGTTTTTGAAGCTATTTTTAATACTCTCTATATGATGTTTTTTGTAGGAATATTTACTGTGATTTTAGCAAGTTCTTTAGCTTGGATTATGAATGTGTATGATTTTAAATTCAAAAGACTTTTTCAAGTTTTATTAGTTATGCCGTTTGGAATACCTGCATATATAATGGGACAATCTTATGCAGATTTATTATCTTTTTCAGGATTTTTTCCAACGTTTATTAGGAATAATTATAATATAAAATTTACAATAGATGTGATGACAATAAATGGAGCAATTTTTATTTATACTATGGCTTTGTTTCCTTATATCTATTTATTTTGTAGCTCTTATTATAGTCGATATGCAGGAACTTTTGTTGAAAATTCAAGACTACTTGGTGTAACGGGATTTAAACTTTTCAGAAAAGTAGGATTTAAAATAGCAAGAGTCCCAATTATAGCAGGACTTTCTTTGGTTATGATGGAAGTTATAAGTGATTATGGAGTAGTTTCTTATTTTGGAATACAAGCATTTACAACAATTCTATATAAAATATGGATAGGATTTAATGATTTCTCATCAGCTATAAAATTAGCAGCATTTATTATGACTTTAATTTTTATTTTATTAGTTATAGAAAAACAAGTTTCAAAAAGATTAAGATTTTATACATCTACCAAAACAAATGGGATGAAAAGTATAAAAGCCAAAGGAAAAATAGCAATTTTTATTTATATATATTTAAGTTTAGTTGTAATTTTAGCACTTATTTTACCTTTGTTTGAACTTCTATATAATAATTATTATAGTTTTTCTGACGTTATAAATATGGAGTATATAAAAATTATAGGAGGAACTATTTTATATTGTTCGATTGGAGCTTTTATAACAGTTTTAGTAGCTTTCATTTTTGTAAATTATACGACTAATTCAAAAAGTATTTTTTCTTTTTTCACTGAGAGAGTTTCAACTTTGGGTTATAGTATTCCAGGAATAATAATTGCAATAGCCGTTATGTTTTCTTTTCATGAATTAGATAGATTTTTAAGACCTTTATATGTTTATTTTAAATTTAAAAATAAATTATTTCTTTCACAGACGGCTATAATTTTAATTTTTGCTTATGTAGTTAGATTTTTAACTGTTGCCTACAATCAAATTTTTTCTGCAAAAAATAAATTTAACCCGAATATTTTTGAATGCTCAAGATTGCTTGGGCAATCTCAATTTAGAACATTATTAAAAATTGATTTACCTCTTTTAATGGAGGCTAATATAACAGCATTTTTTTTGATATTTTTAGAAATTTTAAAAGAATTACCTATAACCCTACTGTTAAAGCCAATAGGTTTGGAGACGTTGACGATTGAAGTTCATAAATTTTATTCTAATGAAATGATAAAAGAAGCAAGTGTTCCATCTTTAATGATAATTATTATTGGAATTAGTTTGAATTTTATTATTTTATATCACAAAAATAAAATTCAGGAGGTAAAGTAAATGCTAAAAATTAAAAACTTAAATTTTTCTTACGAAGAAACTAAAATTATAAAAAATTTAAATTTAGAAGTAAATCAAGGAGAAATTGTTGCTATCTTAGGGGATAGTGGAAGTGGAAAGTCAACACTTTTAAGAGTAATTTCAGGTTTAGAAAAACAAAATTCAGGTGATATATTTATAGAAGATAAAAATGTAAATAATATTTTGCCAGAGAATAGAAAAGTTGGAATGGTTTTTCAGGACTATGCTCTTTTTCCACATATGACAGTTTATGAAAATATAGCTTTTTGCCTAAATAAAAATGATGATAAATCTTTTGTAGATGAGTTGATGAAAATAACAGAAATTTCAAAACATAAAAATAAATATCCACACGAACTTTCAGGTGGAGAGAAACAAAGGGTTGCACTTTCAAGAGCACTTTGCTATAAGCCTAAAATAATATTACTTGATGAACCTTTTTCAAATCTTGATGAATCTTTAAAAGATACACTTAGAAAAAAAATAAAAAATATTTTAAAATACTATAAAATTACGACGATACTTGTAACCCACGATAGAGAAGACGCTAAAGTTATAGGGGAAAAATATTATTATATGAAAAATGGGGAAATAGAAAAACTGGAGTTATAGTCTTTTTAATTATTTAAAATTAATTTACAATAAAAAAAGGAATTTATAATTCCTTTTTTAATATTCCCCACAACTAATATCAAATTCAATATTGTTCGGGTCATATTTTTCTACTGCAATAATTTTTATTTCCTCTTCTATATTTTTTTTTGCAAAAAATCTATCGTTTAAAAATAATAGGAGAAATGAAATTCCTAATCCTATAAAACTTCCAAGAGCAGATAGTCCCTCAGAAAAATTTAGATATGCTGCAACTACATAACCCAATATCATAAATACTGGTGGAACAATATAGACAATAAGAGCAGCTTTCATAATTTTTTTTTCTTCGATTTCTAATGTAACTAAATCTCCTATATTTACTTCTTCATTAAAAGTAAACTCAAATTTATTCCCTTTTTTTCCTTCTTCACTACATGCACTACAATGTGAACAGGCAGAACTTTTATATAGTTGTACAGTAATTTGATTTTCTCTGATTTTTGTAACAATTCCTTTATTTATCATATCAAAAAACACCTCTTACAAATAATATCATAATATTATAACAAGATTTAAGAAAAAAGTATATAAAATATAAAATCAGATGATATAATGGAATGGAATTTTTTATTTTAAGAATATTTATAAATGTGATATAATCAAGTGAACATTGACAATTATGTCTTAAAATATATAGGAGGTACTTATGTTAAAAAATAAGATAAAAATATGCTTGATGGGAGCTATTTTGTTTACGGCTTGTAGCTCTGCGGATTTGCCTCAATTCTCTAACTTTTCAAAAACAAAAGTTCCTGCAAAAATAAATGAAGCAATAGCAACAAGAGTTAATCCAGAAACAGAACTTTATGCCTTAGGTGGAGCAACACTTTCAAAGAGTGGAGCTATAGTAGCACAAGCGAAAGCTAATAAGTACGCAACAAATTCTTTGAGAAAAGATGTAGAAAAAGAAGTTACTTATTTATATAAAACTTATCTTAATGATATGGATACATATTCAAAAAGTATAGTATCACCGGTGATTTCTGATTTAAAAAAATATTCTGTAAACTTATCTTTAAAAAAGATTGAACAAAAAGGTGCTTGGCAAGATGCAGATAAAATTTATTCACTTTTAGTTTTAGATAGAAGTGAAGTTCAAAATATTTCGCAAAAGGTTATAAAAAATTTTATTGATAATGCAGCTAGAAAATTAGAAAATATAAGTTCGACTGTAATAAAATAAAGATGTTGAAATTTTAAATTAAAATTTCCTAATAAAAATAAAATACACCATTTAGGTGTATTTTTAAAATTATTTTTGATGGAGGAATAAAATGAGAACTTGGGTTGAAATAAGTACTGAAAATTTAAAGTATAACATAAAAAAACTCAAAGAAATAAGTAAAGAAAAAAAAATACTTGGAGTTATAAAAGCCAATGGATATGGTCTAGGAGTAATTGAAATTGCAAAAGTTTTAGAAAATGTTGGTATTGACTTTTTTGGTGTAGCAACTTTAAATGAGGCAATTGAAGTTCAAGAAAAAAATATAAGTGGAGATATACTTATTCTAAGTGCTCTTTTTAACGAAGAAATAGAGGAAGCTACAAAAAGAGGTTTTCAAATAAATATTAGCACTTTACAACAATTACAGTTTTTAAAGAAAAACAAATTAAATACAAAAATTCACTTGAAAGTTGATACTGGAATGACTAGATTAGGTTTTTCTTTAGAAGAAATTGAAAAAGCAGTAAATTTTTGTAGAGAAAATAAATTAAATTTAGTTGGTATTTTTTCTCATCTTTCAGTTGCAGATGTTGAAGATGAAGAATCTAAAAAATATACTTTAGAGCAGATAAATAAATTTAAAAATGTTTTAAATTTATATGATTTTAAATACACTCATATTTCTAATAGTGCAGGTCTTATAAATTATTCTAATAAAATAGTTGGAAATACTGTTAGAATTGGTATTGCTATGTATGGCTTTATGAATAACAAAAAAATTAAAAATTTTAAAAATGTATTTACATTAAAATCAAGAGTTCTCTTTATAAAAGAGGTAAAAGAAGAAGCCTTCGTTTCTTATGGAAGAAACTTTAAATTAGGAAAAGATGATAAGTATGCTGTTATTCCACTTGGGTATTATGATGGTTTAAAAAAATATTTATCTAAAGGTTCTTATATGGAAATCGCAGGTGAAAAATGTGAAATAATTGGAAATATCTGTATGGATATGACTATGATAAGAATTCCTAATAATATCAAAGATAAAATAAATATTGGAGATGAAGTCAAAATTCTAGATATGGAAATTCTAAATAGTTTAAATATTCCAGAACTTTGTGTATGGTCTATTATGACGGGACTTGGTAGGCGAGTTGAAAGATATTTTATAGATTAAAAAAGAAAAATCTAAAAAACTTTTTGTTACTTTTTCGTCTTTTGAAAAAGTAAGAGATAAATCAATTTATAATTTCCTTAAAGATAAAATAAAAACTCTGAATTTTTTTCAGAGTTTTTTTATATTTTTTCTTGTAAGAATAGTTTTTCTATTCAACAAACTTTAAGAAAAATTTATTTTTATATCTTATTTGGTAAATATAATATTAATTGTGGGACAAAAGTCACTAGTAATAAAATTAATAGTAGAGTTATTATAAATGGATAGCATTCTTTTATAAAGTCTTTTATCTCAACTCGAGTTATGGAGCAAGTTAAAAACATCATTGAACCAAACGGTGGAGTTAGACCCCCAACCATTATATTTACTATCATTATAATTCCAAAATGTACAGTATCAATTCCTAAATTTCTTGCTGTAGGAATTAGTAGAGGAGCAAGAATTATCATAGCGGCTCCACCTTCTATAAACATTCCAACAAACAATAAAATTAGATTTACTGCTAATAAAAATGTATATTTATTAGTTGTGAAATTCATTAAAAATTCACCAATTATATAAGGGATACGCTCCCAATTTAGATACTGACCAAACACAGTTGCACCAATTATTATAAACATTACTGTACTTGTCCCATAGACAGTTTCTTTTATTATATCTATAAAGTATGATAATTTTAATTGTTTATATACAAAGAAACCAACTAAAATACAGTAAACAACTGCAACTGCTCCTGCTTCTGTAGGAGTAAAATAACCCATTCTCATTCCCATTATAATTCCGAATGGAAGAAATAAAGCCCAAATAGCTTTTCTTAATTCTTTTGCTATTTCTTTTGCACTAGCTCTTTTTTCTCTAATAGGTTGATAACCTCTTTTTCTTGAAATTATATACACTGTAAACATTAGAGCGACACACATTACAAGACCGGGAACATAACCAGCTATAAACATTTTTGCAACTGATACATTGGCTATTAAAGAATATATAATTAAATTAATTCCCGGAGGTATTACTGGAGTTATTGCAGAAGAAGCTGCAGTTATTGCAGCTGAAAATTCTTTTGAATAACCTCTTTTAGTCATTTCAGGAACAAGTATTTTACATTCCATAGCAGCATCTGCATTGGCAGAACCAGAAATTCCACCCATAAGTGTACTTAATATAACATTTACCTGAGCAAGTCCGCCTTTCATATGTCCAGATAAAACTTCTGCAACAGCCATAAGACTAGCACTTATTCCTGAATAATTCATTATAGCTCCTGCCATTATAAAAAATGGTATTGCCAAAAGGGGAAAAGATTCAGCACTCTTTACAAAAGTTTGTAAAATTAAATCTGGATATGTACTAGTATTCATAAAGATAAAATAAAAGAAAGTTGAGGCAAATAATGCAAAACAAATAGGTATATTAAAGAAAAATAATACAAATAAAATTAACATAGGTAATAGTTTTTCCATTTTAAGCCTCCTTTCTTATAGTTTTAATATTTTTATAGAAAAATACTATAGAGTGTATTTCCATTAGTAAAAAAGAAATGAATAGTACAATATTAACATAATTAGATGATATTCCTAAAACTGGAGTAGGTTTATCAAAAGAGTTACTTATGAAAATAACTACAAGATATAATATAACAGCATTTAGAATTATTAAAAATATATCTATAAGTAAAGCAAAAATTTTTCTGCTTTTTTCTGGTAATAGTTGAACTATCATATCAACACCTATGTGCATTTTCCTTTTATAACAAGCAACTCCACCCATATAAACAGCCCACACAAAAGATAAAGTTGCTATCTCTTCTGAAGATGATATAGTACCTAAACCTACAGCTCTAAAAAAAACATTTAATATTACACTTGAAATAGTTATAACAAGAAAAAAACCTGAAATAATTTCTTCTATGTTTGATAATATTTTTTTCATGTTACCTCCTAGTATATCTCTAATTTTTTCTTATTTTTTCTAATTCAGCCATCATATCATTGTAAAATTCTTCAGAAACTCCTATGTTTTTATAAACAGGTTTAATTAATTCTGCAAATGGTGCTAAATTTACTTCATTTATAGTAACTCCACCAGCTTTTAATTTTTCAATAAGTTCTTTATCTAAAGTAACCATATTTTTATTATTATCTCTAGCAGCTCTATCGAATTCAGTTTGGATTACTTCTTTTTGTTCATCAGTTAATTTATCCCAAACTTTAGTTGAAATATAAACTCCAGCAGTCCCTAAGAAATGCTTAGTTAAAGACATTCTGTTTCTTAGTTCATAAGTTTTTGTTAAATAGTTAGCTGCATAAGATCCTTCTAAACCATCAACAACATTTTGTTGTAAAGCAGAAATAGTTTCTCCAAATGGCATAGGAACAGCACTAGCACCCATAGCATT
>PDWI01005433.1_pt1 | contig 18654 bp, 20 predicted proteins | sample 1430891 | NCBI WGS metagenome assembly PDWI01 (sample SAMN01162508, study PRJNA174530) | Oral metagenome, whole genome shotgun sequencing project. | biome: Marine environment; feature: Marine mammal; material: Swab sample of the gingival sulcus; isolation source: swab sample of gingival sulcus...
TTGTCCTTGAATTCGCTCATATGATATATTTGTTTGGTTATCAGCTACAAATATATAAAATATTTGCGAATTCTTTTTTTTATGAAAAAGCCCTGATTTATTGTGAGAGGTTTGATGGGTTTTGTTGTAGGTCAAAAATAATCAATTAAAGTTATGATTAGAAAATATAGTTTAGTATTATTTTTAGTGTTTTATGTTTTTTTAGAAGCATTAGCACAAGAGCCACGCCCTGCTTGGGTAAGGCAAGTACCATTCCCTCCTGCGGGAGCAAATTATATACTTGTATATGGCATGGGAATTGGCAATGACGAAAAGGAGGCAGAATTTGCAGCTTGGAAAAACGCTATTTATAAGGCTTTAAACGAAGGCGGATTAATTGGTTTTACTACACAAGTACAGAGTCTTGATAAGGTAATGTCGATGGAAGATTTGCAAACGCAGATACCTATGAACATTTTACCTCGTAGGCAAGTTTGCCAGACTTTGCCAATATATATCAATGACAATAAAGTAAAAATATATGTTTTGTTGCAAGTAAAGCGAAATGGAGGTAGGGATACTGACTTTTATAAATATGGGCAGCCCGTAAATTGTGAAGACAAAGATTTTAATAAACAATTAAAGGGGTGGAATAAGTCCGAATACAAGAGGAAAAAACAAGATAAACAAAAGAAAATAAAAAAAGGAGAGGAAGAAGAATTAGCCGAAGAACCTATATTCTTTAAAAAAAATCATCAATCCTATTTTTTGTGGGGTATTTTAGAAACAGGCATATCCTCTAATATAAGTACGAGTATTGTGGGGCGACATGGAAGAAATTTAGGAATAGGATATTATGCCTCTGCCGGAGTTAGTCTTTCCAGTGTTAAAGACCCAATCACAAAAAACAATGATTTTAAAAGTGGGTTTCATTATTCTGCCGGAATAAGATTGTATATGTTTCAGACATGTTTTTTATCTGCCGGATATGGTTCTTATGAATATAAGAGAATATTTAACAGTAAAAATCCGGACAAAGATATTTGGGAGCAATCAAAAGGTACTCAGTTTACAATAGGTGTTGATTGGTTGGGAGATATGAATGGTTTAGGCTGGGGGGCATCATTTGAAGGAGGTGTGTCGTCTACGCAGTTTGGAATAATGCCACTGTTTAAAGTGAAAATTTGTGTCGGTTTGGGATTGTAAGTTTTACTTTATATCATTTTGTTTATAAATAAAAAATGTAATTATGAGAATAGTTTTTGATAAGTTGCTGATAATTAGTATATTAATTTTAAGTGTTTTTTCTTGCACTTCGCCTATCGATGAGAAATATATTGTACGACTTACTTTGTCAGAAGATGGATACTATCCCGATTTACTTTGTGCAGTAAACGATAGCATAAAAATAAGTATATTAACGGGTACAGGTGAGTATTCTGTTACAGTTAGCAACTCTTGTGCTGAGGCTAATATCAAAGAAAATTTAGTTAGTATAATAGGAAAGAAGATTGGAAAAACAAGAGTTGTAGTAATGGACTTAAATACCGAAGAAGAGAAAGGTGTAGATGTGAATATTACAGATTTGGAACTTGAAGATACCAAAGTAACTATTAAAGAAAAGATGGATAAATACATAAAAATATTAAATGGCAGCGGCGAGTATAAAGTAATTGTTGAAAACAAAGAAATAGTAAGTGTTGATTTATGCCAAGATAGTTATAATGGTTCGAGGTTGCAAGTTTTAGGAAAAAAAGTAGGAAAAACAAAAGTAATAGTAACTGATTTAAAAATTAATAGAAAACAAACAATAGAAATAACAGTTGAATAAGTGTAATATTTTTAAATATAATATTTTAATTGGCTGATTAACAAGATTTAACAGATATGTTGAACAGTTATTGTATAACCATAAAATAATAATAAGATGAGAAGAATTGTAACATTAATAGTTAGTGCATTTTTTTGTACATTGGTTTTTGCACACAACAAAGTAGCAGTTTTTAATCCCGAAGACAAAAGTAATACCACCTATGCGGATATAGTGCGTGAAATGTTTAGTATCGGTATTTCAAAATCGGGGAAATATATACCCGTAGAACGAGCTTTAATAAGTAAAGTTTTAGAAGAAAACAAATATCAAAATACGGGTATGGTTGACGACAGTAAAATAAGTGAACTTGGAAAGCAAATGGGAGCTGATTATGTGTGTGTTTCTATGATAAAGAAAATGGGAAACAACTATTTTGTAACTGCAAAATTGGTAAATGTAACCACAGCATCGGTTCAATTTCAAGAATATGTACGCACAACTGCCGGCGATGTAGATTTTTTTAGAAAAGTAGAACAACTTGCAACCAAACTCTCGGAAGCCAAAGCCGTTGCAACTACCCCTAAGCCAAAAATCACCCAAAATGTTAATGACAAAGAAGGCACTTTTACCGACCCAAGAGACAATAGAACCTACAAATACGTAACCATTGGAAATCTCACTTGGATGGCAGAAAACTTGGCATATAGAAGTAGCGGAAGTTGGGTTTATGACAATGACCCTTACAATGAGCGCATGTATGGCAGACTTTATACTTGGCGTGCAGCACGTAATGTTTGCCCTGATGGTTGGCATTTACCAAGCGATGGAGAGTGGAGCGACTTAGAAATTGAAGTAGGAGGCAGAGAAAATGCAGGTAGAGTACTAAAGGCAAAAAAAAGGTGGCATGATAATGGCAATGGTACAGACCAGTATGGATTTGCAGCTCTGCCCGGTGGTTACCGCATCTACGATGGTGGCTTGTTTCGCAATATGGGCAAGTGCGTCTACTGGTGGTCTTCTACCGAGAGTTCATCGGAGGAGGCGTACAGACGGGAAGTGGGCTATGACCACGAGACGGTGAACCGGTATGAGAACAATAAGTCGTTCGGTTTCTCGGTACGTTGTGTTAGGGATTATTGATTATTTTATTGTGTTTTTTTGTATGTTTAAAATGTTATGAGGGAAGCAAGACCTGAACAGGTTTTCAAAACCTGTTCAGGTTGCCACATAATATCTGATTATTAGTTAGTTATCTCGCTTTATAAAAAATGCTAAGATTGATATACTTGCGCTAAATTAGCCATGCAAGAACGTAGTTAAAAATTAAAAATGATTTTTTTAATGCTTTTGGCTGTTAGCCGTTTGCTTTTAGCTTTTTTTAAACTGTAAAAAGACGAAGTCTTTTACAAAAGCTAATGGCAAAAACCCAAAGGCTAACGGCTTAATAACAGAAAGAAAACAACAAAAAAACTAATTCCGAGTTGCATTTCGAGTGTGTTGTCGGTAAGGAATGAGATGAAAATGATAATGTAGAAAGCTGTAAATAAAGGATTTGCTAATATTTTTTGTCTGGAAATAGGGTAGAAAAAGAGCAAGATAAAAAGAGCAAAACCCAAAAATCCGAAACTTGCAAACATATAAACAAACTGGTTATGAACCACAAACCAATATTTTTTATCGGTTTTACTGTTTAATTCTTCAAATACTTGCAGCGTTTTTTGCAGCAATGCTCCTGTGCCAACTCCAAACCAAAAATTATTTTTAATAATTTGGTAACTTACCTTAAAATATTCAATTCGTTGCGAAATTGACTGATTTCCGGCGTTGCCCGTTTTGTTGTACATATTTAGCTGCCACCATATTAAATACAATTTAGCTTTCAAACTATATTTTTTTGTATATAAATAATTGGCACAACCGTTTTCAATATATCTAATATCGTGGAGGCTTAGTTGATTAATTCCCAACGAGTCTTTTGTTAAATTTTTTGAGCTTAAATATCGAGTTATGGTGGCTTCTAAACTTTGCCCTTTTAAATCTTTGCCGTCAAAATCTAATTTCGATTTTTTGTTCCATTCGCGCCTCATTTCGTCCCTGCAAATGTAGAGGTTTACAAAATGTCCGCATTCGGCAAAATCAGAGCAAATGTTGTGCGTATAAACATTGCCATTTATAGTGGTTGGTGGCAAATTGGTGAAATTAACCACATCTTTATTTTGAAAATTATAAAAATTTATAGCAATATAAAACCCTGATATAAAGAATATTACACCTATAATATAAAAAAAATATAAATAATATTTAGAACTAAAATTATGGTATAAATAGATATAAATCGCCCAAATGCTTATGGCTGCAAAAACTAAATATCCTGTTAAAGATGCCAAAAAATACAGAAAAAATACCAGCCAAATAATAGCCGAAAATGCCGCTATTCTGAACTGTTTTTTGCAAACTTTTTTTACGAAAGTATAATAAAAAAGTAAAAAAATCGCCAGATTTATAAACAATGAGAGTCTGATGTTGCTATAAAAATTGATTTTATATTGGTCTTCGATGGTTACATATTCTACCTGCAAATTAAATTGTATGTATAAAATAACAGTTTTAATAATCACAGCCAATAAGTATGTGATTATTAGTGGTTTAATATGTATTTTGCTTGAGAATTTGGGTACACTAAAATAGAAAACGGGCAAAAGCAGCGGCAGTTTTATTTTTAAGTCGTTTAATGCTTCTTCGGGTATTTGACTATAAAATGAACCGATTAGATAAATAAAAAATATTAAAGAAATAGCCGCAAATTGCTTATTGTGCTGCAAAGTGTGCCATTTTTCGCGATAATTTCCTTCAACAATCCAATTTATAATAAAGGTAGCAATTCCGATACTAATCATTGCTCGCGAAAACAACAAGCCAATTAAAACGGAGGCAAGCGAAGCATTATAAGTATATGCACTTATATTTTTTAAACCTTGATTTAGACCTGTTATCTTTCTGTAAAACAATGCTTTATATTTACACTATGAAAATAAAGTTCCTTCTTCGGCATCTAAATTAGTCATTTTATTAAAACAATCTCTGCACAAAGGTTCATACACATTTTGTTCGCCAAGCACCACCAATTTTTTTTGTTTACTCAATCTATGCGAATGGTTTGCCAAATTACCACATTTTATACAAATTGCATGCACTTTGGTAACATATTCGGCAACTGCCAACAGCTTGGGAATTGCGCCAAACGGATGTCCATTGAAATCCATATCGAGAGCAGCCACCACCACACGCTTGCCTTTGTTTGCTAAATAATTGCAAATATCGGTTAAATTATCATCAAAAAATTGAGCCTCATCAATTCCTATAACATCGGCATATTTTTCATAATCAAGTATTTCCTTTACATTTGCTATTGGTTTTGATTTCACCAAATTGGCATTATGCGACACTACATTTTCCTCCGAATATCGTTTATCAATTTCGGGTTTAAACATCATCACCCGTTGTTTTGCAATTTCAGCTCTTCGCACTCGGCGTATTAATTCTTCGGTTTTGCCCGAAAACATCGAACCTGTTATTACTTCAATCCACCCTTTTCCGTGTGTTTTTTTTATATCCGATTCTATAAACATGTTTTTGATTGATTTTTTGGTAAATTATTGCAAAAAATTGCTAAAAAAGCAAATTTATACAAGCTACAAAGAAAAATAATCCTGTTACGTATGTGAAAAAAAGTTATTAACAAAAGCCTATTTTTCAAAATTATAATCTAAATGATTTAGTTGTATAAATCATTGCGAATTAAAGAGTTAAAAAGTAAAAATTAAAAAAGAACGCATAAAAATCATTCTTAATTCTTAATTTTTAACTTTTAATTATTTAGTGGTACAGTTCGTTGGATTTTAATTTTAGAAATTTATTGAGTGCCAAATATGTAGATGCAACCGCAAACACAACGCCTAAAACCAACATAATTGCAAAAACAAATAATTCGTGGCTGATACTAACTATTCCGGCAAGGGTAGATTGCAAAAAATATATGGTAACAATCATAAATAAAATGGCAAATAATGCGCCCAATACGCCTATGAATGCGCTTTTTAGAATAAATGGTTTTCGTATGAATGCTGCATTTGCTCCCACCAATTGCATTGTGTTTATTAAAAAACGCTTAGAATAAAACGATAGTCGTATTGAATTGTTAATCAATACGATAGCTATGAAAATAAAAAGCAAACTGAAACCCAATAAAACAAAACTAATCTTTTTAACATTGTCGTTTACCAAATTAACAAGCGATTTTTGATAAAAAACATTTTTCACCAACTTAAATTTGGTGAGTTTTTGCTCAATAATTTTCAAACTATCTAAGTTGGCATATTCAGCATGAAGCCTAATATCAATGGAAGAAGCCAGCGGATTATAGCCCAAAAAATTTACAAAATCTTCGCCCAATTCTTCTTTAAGTTGTTTTGCTGCTTCTTCTTTCGATATAAAAGATGTTTCTAATACAAAATCAGACGCATCAAGTTCTTTTTGCAGGCGCATAACGTTCATTTCGTTGTCATCGGAGTTTAGCATTACCATCACTCCGATATTTTCTTTGGCATAATCGGCTAATTTCTTGGCATTTACAACCAATAATAACACCAAACCCAAAATGAATATAACTAATGCCACACTGACAGTTACCGACAAATACGAGCCGGTGAGTTGTCGCTTCGAAATATCTTGATAATTGTTTGCTTTCACACGTTTTTATTTTTATCACAAAATTTCTTTTCAAACACACATCGGAGTTTGCAGAAATTCTACCACATAATTTGACTAAAATAGAGCCGCTAAGTTATAAATAAAATGTAAAAACACGAAAGTCATAAACGATAAAATAGCAAATAGCGATTTATTTAGTATATTTAAAGCATTTATTATTAATGGTTTAAATAATTTTAGTGTTTTTCGTGTGAAAATACATTTTTTTGCAAATTATCGTTAAGTAAAACCCAAAAGTCCTTTTAAATTTTAACTTGTTTTCTAAATAAATTAACCGCCAATAATAACTTTGCGTCCTTTGCGAATTAACTTTTACGCTCTTTGCGGTTAAAAAATATTAGCAAAATAAAGCTATTAAGCATTTTATTGTTTTATAAAAAAGCTTTGCAAATGAATTGCCTGTTTGCACATCTAATATTAAAATCCTATATTTGCAGAAAATATTTAATTTAAAATTTTAGAAAACATGGCTACAATTTTTACAAAAATTATTCAAGGAGAAATTCCTGCATACAAAATTTTGGAAGACGACAGATTTATTGCGTTTTTAGATGCTTTTCCGATAGTGAAAGGACACACTTTGATAGTTCCGAAAGAAGAAACCGACTATTTATTCGATTTAGATGATAAAACCATTGGCGATATGCACATTTTTGCCAAAAAAGTTGCAAAATCCATTCAAAAATCAACCGAATGTGTAAGAATTGGAGTATTAGCAGCCGGATTAGAAGTGCCACACGCTCATTTGCATCTTATACCGATGAATAATATCAACGATTTAGATTTAAGAAATCCGAAATTAGAGCTTTCTGCCGCCGAATTTGAGGAAATTCAGAAAAAAATTATAGAAAATTTATAAAATTATAAAGCTACTTTAATTTATTAATAATTAATATTTTATAAGAAGTTTACGAGGTTTATTGCCGATGAAAGTGCAAAAAAATATGTTTTTTTTTGTAAAAAATTTTGGAAGTTAAAAAAACATGTTTACTTTTGCACCGTCTTAATGGGAAAATAAAGGTTAATAAAGGTGCCATAGCTCAGTTGGTAGAGCACAGGACTGAAAATCCTGGTGTCCCTAGTTCGATTCTTGGTGGCACCACTTTTATTTTAAAGCTCGACTTCGGTCGGGCTTTTTTTGTATAAATACTACTCGTAAATTAACGCTTTAAAATACTTGTATAACACAATTATTATCAGTGTTTTTATTTTTAACTCAAAAGTGTGTTCTAATCATTATGCTAAAAACAAAACATTCAGGAGCCCAATTTTCAGCCATAGTAGGCATTGGCGAAAGCCTAAGAGAAAAAAGTATTGACGAAAAAAGAGAATTTTTGCTACTTCATCGAGGTGTAAATGCCGTTGTTAACATTGACATTCAGAATTTGATTAGCGATATTGATTTTAATTCGGACGGCATTCAAGTTTATCCGTACTCCACAGGCAAATTTAGTTTGCGAACTGCCATTAATAAAACGTATTTTCATAATGCAAGCAATATCGACAATATTTACATAACCAGCGGCGGTGCTTGTGCATTAAATTTAATATTTCAAACCATTGATACACAGGAAGTAATATTGCCCGAATTGTATTGGGGTGCGTATATTAATATTCTGAAAATTCATGGTTTTAACTATTCATTTTACCACAATTTGCAATATTTGAGAGATAATATAAAGCAATTTGAAGGCAAAACGGTAATTATATGCGACCCAAACAATCCAACAGGTGCAAAAGTAGATGATAATGAGCTACTTACTACTATTGATGCACTTAATAAAGCAGGTGTTGTAGTGGTTATTGATAGTCCATACAGGCGTTTGTTTCTGGATTGGGATACTGATGATTTTTACAAGCAAATATCTGATTTTGAGAATGTTATAATCGCAGAAAGTTTTAGCAAAGCCATTGGACTAAGTGGACAGCGTGTAGGTTTCATACATTCTATAAATGAGGAATTTATGAAAGAATTAAAAATAAATTTGCTGTTTTCTACCAATGGTGTAAACACTTTTGCGCAAACTTTAATACACAAAATACTGACCGACGAAAGAGGAATAAAGGCTGCCAAAGATTTTAGGGCTGCAACTCAAAATGCTATTAGTAAAAATATTAAATACCTTATTGACAATAATTTACTAATATCTAAATTTTACGAAAATACCACGCCAACCGGCATTTTTATGTTGATAAATAAGAATTTTGATGAATTGTTAAAATATGATATTTCGAGCGTGCCCATAGATTATTTCACTCAGCTGCCCGAAAGCAAGGAAAATAAATATGCAAGAATTTGCGTGTCGGTTCCACATGAAGATTTTAAAATGTATTTTGATAAATTGTTAAATCATTAAGCATAAACAGAAAACTTATAGTGTTAAAAATTGTAGAGATAGCACGGGATTTTGTAGATTTATTCTTCCCCAATAAATGTACATATTGCGGTATGAATTTGCATAAATATGAAAATTGTGTATGCAAATCATGTCTTAATAAAATACCCAAAACTAACTATTACAAATATAACCTTGACACCGTAAACGAATTGTTTTTTGGACGAGTAAAATTAGAATATACCTTTTCCTGCTATTTATTTACAAAAGGTAGTATTTTGCAATTTTTAATTCACAAAATAAAATACAAAAATGCGCAAGAATTGGCAGTAGTGATGGGTAAAGAAATTGGGCACGCTTTGGCAGAAACAGATATTCCACAAACCATAAATATTATAACATCAGTGCCTTTACACCCTGAAAAACAGCGTATTAGAGGTTACAACCAAAGCGATTTATTGGCGCAAGGAATGTCGGAAGTATTAAACATTCCATTTCAGAATAATATTTTGCGCCGAGTTGTTCACACATCAACTCAAACCAAGAAAAATAGAGAGCAAAGGTGGAGTAATGTTAAGAATGCTTTTGAAGTAATATCGCCCGACGCAATTTCCGGTAAGCATATTTTAGTGGTTGATGATGTACTTACCACAGGTGCAACCTTAGAAGCATGTGCCGGCAAATTACTTATGTGCGATAATGTAAAAGTAAGCATTGCAACCTTGGCTCATGCTTCAAATTAGATTATATTTTTTATTGCCTTTGCCTTTTTACTTTTGTTAATACCTTATTAATAGGTAAAAACAATAGGTTTTCCCAAAAGCCAAAACCCAAAGGTAAGAGTGCAAAAAAATCGTTTAGAGTATAATTTTATATAAAGTACTAAAAAAACATAATGACTATATTATTGATTTCCAGTGTTTTAATTGTCTATAATTATATAAATTCAAAATAAATTAAAAAATATTTTGATAATGAACTCTAAAATATATAATTTTGCGCCTTGCAAAGAATGTAAATTATTAATTAATTAATCTTTAAAAATATGATTATAGTACCTATCAAAGAGGGCGACAATATCGAAAGAGCGTTAAAAAAATTTAAACGCAAGTTTGAAAAAACTGGAGTCGTAAGAGAATTGCGCGAGCGACAAGCCTACAAAAAACCCTCTGTAAAAAGAAGAGAAATACTTCAAAAAGCTGAATACGTACAACAATTGAGACAAGCAGCTGACGAGGCGTAAAAAAAAATTAAAAAAAACTTGTTAGTTTACAGAGTATTTTATATTTTTACAAATGTAAATACTCTGTATTTTTGTTTTATATAGGCTGTACAGCATTGATATTGAGGTTTTTTGCATGACATTATAACTGACATTTATGTACCTTGATAAGTATTTAGAATACATAATTACCGAAAAAAAATACTCCACTCACACTGTAGATGCTTATCGGTGTGATATTAACTCTTTTGTGCAATTTCAAAAAACATTACACCCCGAATTTTCATTAACTACCGACATGAACTATCAATTGGCGCGCTCTTGGGTTGTGTCGTTGGTAGAAAAAAAGTTGGCAAAACGCACAATAAACCGAAAAATCGTAGCATTACGAAGATTTTATCAATACCTATTAATACAAGGAGTAGTTTCAGAAAACCCATTCGATGATATTGCTGCGCTAAAAACCGAAAAATTACTTTCAGTATTTGTATCAGAAAAAGAAATCAACAGCATCACCGATTTAATAACATTTGAAGACAATTTTGAAGCACAACGCGATAAATTAATAATCGAAATGTTATATTGCACCGGCATCAGGCGCGCCGAACTAATAAATATGCGTGAAACCGACATTGATATTGACGCAAAAACAGTAAAAGTAACAGGAAAACGCAACAAACAACGCTTAATACCATTTCCTGAAAGTCTAATTGCGTTGATAAAAAACTACTTACATCATAAAAAAAACTTAGCATTCACCAATCCTTATTTAATACTTACTAAAAAAGGAGAAAAAGCATATCCTGCACTGTTGTATCGAATAGTGAAAAAGAACCTTACATTAATAACTAATGTAAAAAAACGCAGTCCTCATGTTTTGAGGCACACCTATGCAACACACTTATTAAATAATGGAGCCGACATAAATGTAATAAAAGAATTATTGGGTCATGCCAATTTATCGGCAACCCAAATTTACACACACAATACATTTAAGCAATTAAATAAAGTTTACAAACAAGCCCATCCAAGGGCATAAATATAGGAGGAAACAATATGAACGTATCAATTGAATCAGTTCGCTTTTCAGCTGACAAAAAATTAGAAGAGCTAATACAAAGTAAAGTGTCAAAATTATCGCAATTTGACTCGTCTATAATCAATGCAAAAGTATATCTAAGATTAGAGAATGCACAAGATTTAGAGAACAAAATAGCCGAAATTAAGTTAGATATTCCAAAAGCGGAATTATTTGCAAAAAAACAAAGTAATTCATTTGAAAAGTCTGTTGATCAGGCAGTTGAAGCACTTCGCAGGCAGTTGAAAAAACAGCGTGATAAGAATAAAAAGTAAAAAAAAACAAAAAAAATTGCAAAAAAATTTGGAGTGTAAAAAAAACATTCTATCTTTGCACCCGCAAAACAGCGATAACCACGTGTTATCAATGTGAAGCAAAGTTCTGATAAAATGTTTTTTGCCGATGTAGCTCAGTTGGCCAGAGCAGCTGATTTGTAATCAGCTGGTCGGGGGTTCGAATCCCTCCATCGGCTCAAGTTTCAAAGAACTAACATTGTTAACTATTTTTTTCTGGGGGGATTCCAGAGCGGTCAAATGGGGCAGACTGTAAATCTGTTGGCTAAGCCTTCGGAGGTTCGAATCCTCCTCCCCCCACCCAGAAAAACAAAGAAGCGGGAATAGCTCAGTTGGTAGAGCGTCAGCCTTCCAAGCTGAAGGTCGCGGGTTCGAACCTCGTTTCCCGCTCTATTTTTTTTTTGGCCGATGTAGCTCAGGGGTAGAGCGTTTCCTTGGTAAGGAAGAGGTCATGGGTTCAAATCCCATCATTGGCTCAATAAATTAGTAAAAATACCCATTAAAAAATATTGTTTTAACAAAATAAATAAACTACAAATAATTATAAATCATGGCTAAAGAAAAATTTGACAGGTCGAAACCTCACGTTAATATTGGAACAATAGGTCACGTTGACCACGGAAAAACAACCCTTACTGCTGCCATTACCACAGTTTTAGCAAAAAAAGGTTTGAGTGAGATAAAGTCTTTTGATTCAATTGACAATGCTCCTGAGGAAAAAGAAAGAGGTATAACTATAAATACTGCTCACGTTGAGTATCAAACTGAAAACAGACACTATGCACACGTTGACTGTCCGGGACACGCTGACTATGTTAAGAACATGGTAACTGGTGCTGCTCAAATGGACGGAGCTATCATCGTTGTTGCAGGTACTGATGGACCTATGCCACAAACAAGAGAGCATATCCTTCTTGCAAGACAGGTAAACGTACCTAAATTGGTAGTGTTTATCAACAAAGTTGATATGGTTGATGACGAAGAGTTGTTAGAATTAGTTGAAATGGAAGTAAGAGAGTTGCTTGATTTCTACGAGTTTGAAGGTGATGATACTCCTGTTATCTTAGGTTCAGCTCTTGGTGCTCTTAACGGAGAAGCCGAGTGGGAAGACAAAGTAATGGAACTTATGAAAGCCGTTGATGAGTGGATTCCAATTCCTCCAAGAGACATTGACAAAGACTTCCTAATGCCTGTTGAAGACGTATTCTCTATTACTGGTAGAGGTACTGTTGCAACCGGAAGAATTGAGACCGGACAAATTCACACAGGAGACCCTGTTCAAATCATTGGTCTTGGTGCTGAGAAAATGAAATCAGTTGTAACTGGTGTTGAGATGTTTAGAAAAATCCTTGACGACGGACAAGCTGGTGATAACGTTGGTCTATTATTAAGAGGTGTTGATAAAGATAAAATCAAGCGTGGAATGGTTATAGCTAAGCCAGACACAGTAACTCCTCACAAGAAATTTAAAGCTGAAGTTTATGTATTGAAGAAAGAAGAAGGTGGACGACACACTCCTTTCCACAACAAATACAGACCTCAGTTCTACCTAAGAACTCTTGACGTAACTGGTGAGATTATCCTTCCAGAAGGAGTTGAAATGGTAATGCCGGGTGATAACATCACTATCGAAGTTAATTTGATATATCCTGTTGCTATGGGTGCTGGTTTACGTTTCGCAATCCGTGAAGGTGGACGTACAGTTGGAGCTGGTCAGGTTACAGAGTTGCTTGATTAATTAGACAAGTGTTAAGTTATAAATAATGATTAGTGAGTATTGGATTCGATAATGTTATGTTATCGAATCTATTTTTGCATATTCACTGGATAGATTACACGGGTGTAGCTCAGTTGGTAGAGCACTGGTCTCCAAAACCAGGTGTCGGGCGTTCGAGTCGCTCCTCCCGTGCAAATTAGGGTACTCATATTTTTATGTTTCAGTTGCATTAGTTGTTACTTATGTGATTATTGGTGCGGCTTTTTTTACCGAAATGTATCAAATTATGAATTTTATATCATAAATTGTTGCATTTTTCGTAGTTAGTTTATAGATTACCGCAAATTTATTAGTAGAAGGTTGATTTATAAAATTGGTACGCAAAAAAGAAATAGCATCACTAGAAACTGAAGCAATGAAACTAACTACTACCTTTCGAATTTCATCTTTCATTTCAAAATTATGAACAGATGAAATGTCTGTGATTATAAGTTTGAGAACAAATAGTGGAATGGCTATTTGAAGGTTGTAAAAACCGGCTATTTGAAGTCGAAAGCTAACGGTAAAGAAGCCAATATAGCACATCAATTTGCTAATTTTCAATACATTATCACATTAACAAATTAACACATTACCAAATTATAAGCAGATGAAAATTAAGTCTTATTTTGCAGAATCATATAAAGAATTAACGCAAAAGGTAACTTGGCCCACATGGTCGGAGTTGCAAAATAGTGCTATAGTTGTAATGGTAGCTTCTTTAATTATAGCAATAGTAATTTATATAATGGACGTAGCTTTTAGTAAGCTGATGACATTGATATATAGTTTATTTTAATAGACAATTATTATGGCTGAGTTAGAGAAAAAGTGGTATGTTGTAAGAGCCATTGGAGGTAAAGAGAAGAAGGTTAAAGAGGCTATCGAAAATGAAATAATAGGGCTTAACCTTCAAGATTATGTTGGAAAAGTTCTAATACCTACCGAAAAGGTGTTTCAAGTAAGAAACGGAAAAAAAATTAGTAAAGAACGAAATTTTTATCCCGGCTATGTATTAGTTGAGGCTTGTTTAGAAGGCGAAGTTCCTCATGTTATTAGAAATATTAACAATGTAATTGAGTTCTTGGGAGAACAAAAAGGTGGTGCGCCTGTTCCTTTACGTCAAAGCGAAATAAACAGAATACTTGGCACAGTTGATGAGTTATCTGAAAAAGAAGAAGAAATTAGTTCTCCATATTTTGTAGGAGAACAAGTTAAAGTTGTTGATGGTCCGTTTAAGGACTTCAATGGAGTGATTGATGAGGTGAACAATGAGAAGAAGAAACTAAAAGTTATGGTAAAAATCTTTGGAAGAAAGACTTTATTAGAGCTTAGTTTTTTCCAAGTTACAAAAGATATAGATAAATAATTATAAATCTGTGGTAGTTATGAATTGATTTATAGTTAATGCTTCCTATATGACTATCATAATAAACTTGAAAATTACATAAAAAATGGCAAAAGAAGTTGCAGGATTAATTAAGTTACAAATTAAAGGTGGAGCTGCCAATCCCTCACCTCCCGTAGGACCGGCATTAGGTGCGAAAGGAGTGAATATCATGGAGTTTTGCAAGCAATTTAATGCAAGAACTCAAGATAGAGCAGGGAAGGTGATACCGGTTGTTATAACTGTGTATGCAGACAAATCTTTTGATTTTGTAACCAAAACCCCGCCCGTTGCTGTGCAATTGCTTGAAGCTACTAAATTGAAGTCGGGTTCAGCAGAACCAAACAGAAATAAAGTGGCATCGGTAACTTGGGAACAAGTAAAACAAATTGCAGAAGATAAAATGCCTGATTTGAACGCATTTAAAGTAGAATCTGCTATGAAGATGGTTGCAGGAACAGCAAGAAGTATGGGGATAACCGTAAAAGGTGAATTTCCGGAAAATATTAATTAATTGATTAAAGAAAAATGGCTAAGCTTACGAAAAATAAGAAACTGGCTCTCGAAAAACTGGATACGACAAAACTATATTCTCTATCAGAAGCAGCAAGTTTGGTTAAAGAAATTACGACCACAAAATTTGATGCGTCTGTTGATTTAGATGTTCGTTTGGGTGTTGACCCTCGAAAAGCTAATCAAATGGTTAGAGGTGTTGTTACGTTGCCACATGGTACTGGTAAAGAGAAGAAAGTGTTAGTATTGTGTAGTCCGGACAAAGAGGAGGAAGCCAAAGATGCTGGAGCCGATTATGTAGGACTTGATGAATATATCGACAAAATCAAAGGTGGTTGGACTGATATTGATGTTGTAATTACTATGCCATCGGTTATGTCTAAGGTTGGGGCATTAGGACGCATTTTGGGTCCACGAGGTTTGATGCCTAACCCCAAAAGTGGAACAGTAACCATGGATATTGCAAAAGCAGTAAAAGAGGTAAAACTGGGTAAGATTGATTTTAAAGTTGATAAATACGGAATAATTCATTCATCAATCGGGAAAGTATCATTTTCAGAACAAAAAATTGTTGAGAATGCCCGTGAATTTTTACAAACTATCAATAAATTGAAACCAAGTTCAGCTAAGGGAACATATATGATTAGCGTATATCTTTCGAGCACAATGAGCGCAGGTATTCAAATTGATGTTAAATCAATTAATGATTAAATTATTAAACGAATAGTAAAAAATGAGACGGGAAGATAAAGAAAAGTTAATCAACAGTATAAAGGAGCAGCTAAACGCAAGTCCGCATTTTTATCTTGCAGATATTGAAGGCTTAGATGCTACTGATACAAGTGCTTTGAGAAGAGCTTGTTTTAAGCAAAACATTAAGTTGCAAGTTGTTAAAAACACTCTTTTGAGGAAAGCCCTTGAGCAATCGGATAAAGATGCAGAGGAACTTTATGATGTATTGAAAGAAAATACTTCAATAATGTTCACTGAGGTTGGAAATGCTCCGGCTAAGTTGATTAAGAAATTTAGAAAGACACAAGCAAATAAGAAGCCTGTTTTGAAGGCTGCTTATGTAGAAGAAGCATGTTATGTAGGTGATGAGCAATTAGATTATTTAACTAATATCAAGTCTAAGGATGAGTTAATAGCTGAATTGGTTGCATTGTTACAATCACCGGCTAAGAATGTAATGTCAGCATTACAATCAGGAGGACAAGTCCTCACAGGAGTTTTAGAAACTCTTTCAAATAAAGAATAAGAAATTTATAAATTTAATTTAAACAATAGAAAAAAATGGCAGATTTAAAAGCGTTTGCGGAACGTATTGAACCGGCTGCCGCTGCTGTTGCAGTTGCTGCACCCGCCGGAGGCGAAGCAGGTGAGGCTGCTGAGGAAAAAACTTCGTTTGATGTGATTCTTAAATCACATGGTTCAGCTAAGTTAGCTATCGTTAAGTTAGTTAAAGAATTAGCAGGAGTTTCGTTGAAAGAAGCTAAGGAAATAGTTGATTCTGCTCCGAAAGCTATCAAAGAAGGAGTTTCTAAGGAAGAAGCCGAGTCGCTTAAAACACAATTAGAAGAAGCTGGGGCTGAGGTTGAACTTAAATAATAAAACTTCCTTTACAATAAAATAAGGTTATTGGGTTTAGCATCCTTCTTCGTAAGGTATGTTAAACCTTTTTGTCGTTTTTCTTAGGTTCAAATTAATCCCCCAAACATAAATGTCAACAAGAGTTAGTTTTGCAAAAACAAAAAATCAGTTAGAGTACCCTGATTTTTTAGAAATACAGTTAAAATCTTTTCAGGATTTTTTCCAATTAGATACCACACCCGAAAAAAGAGTAGGTGAAGGTTTGTATAAGGTGTTTACTGAAAATTTCCCTATAACTGATACAAGAAATAATTTTGTACTCGAATTTATCGACTACTATGTCGAGCCTCCAAGATACTCTATCGAAGAGTGTTTAGAAAGAGGTTTAACTTTTAGCATTCCTTTAAAAGCTAAGTTGAAACTGTATTGTACAGACCCCGAACATGAAGATTTTGAAACTATCGTGCAAGATGTTTATTTGGGGACTGTGCCTTATATGACCCCCAGAGGTACTTTCGTTATTAATGGAGCCGAGCGTGTTGTTGTTTCGCAATTACACCGTTCACCTGGTGTATTTTTCGGACAAAGCGTGCATACAAACGGAACTAAACTATATTCTGCACGAATTATTCCTTTCAGAGGTTCGTGGATAGAGTTTGCTACCGACATCAACAATGTGATGTATGCCTACATTGATAGAAAGAAAAAATTACCATTAACTACTTTACTACGTGCTATCGGGTATGAAAGTGATAAAGATATTCTTGAAATATTTGACCTTGCCCGCGAAGTTCAGGTTAATAAAACCGAATTAGAAGAAGTGGTAGGTGAGCGTTTGGCTGCACGTGTATTAAAATCGTGGGTTGAAGATTTTGTTGATGAAGATACCGGTGAGGTGGTTTCAATAGATAGACACGAAATTATAATCGACCGCGAAACTATTATTACAGAAGAGCATATTGATGAAATAATAGATTCTGGTTCAGAAACCATTTTGATACATAAAGTAGGACAAAATCATTCAGATTATTCTATAATATATAATACTTTGCAGCGCGACCCGTGTAACTCGGAAAAAGAAGCTGTATATCATATTTATAGACAATTGAGAAATTCAGAGCCGCCAGACGAATCTACGGCGCGCGATGTTATTGAAAAACTGTTTTTCTCTGATAAAAGATACGACCTTGGCGATGTTGGTAGATATAGAATTAACAAAAAATTGTTGATTAATACCGACCCTGATGTTAAGGTTCTTACAAAAGAAGATATAACTGAAATTATAAAATATCTCATCAGCTTAATTAACTCTAAGACTGATGTTGATGATATAGACCACCTAAGCAACAGACGTGTTAGAACTGTTGGCGAGCAACTTTCAAATCAGTTTGGAGTAGGGCTTGCACGAATGTCGAGAACTATTCGCGAGAGAATGAATGTGCGTGATAATGAGGTGTTTACGCCTATTGATTTGATTAATTCAAAAACATTATCATCAGTAATAAATTCATTTTTTGGAACAAACCAGCTTTCTCAATTCATGGACCAGACCAATCCGTTGGCTGAGATGACTCACAAGAGGAGAATGTCGGCATTAGGTCCGGGAGGTTTGTCGCGCGAGCGTGCCGGTTTTGAGGTGCGAGACGTGCACTATACTCACTACGGACGATTGTGTCCGATTGAAACACCTGAGGGACCGAACATTGGTTTGATTTCTTCGCTTTGCGTTTACGCTAAGATTAACAACTTAGGTTTTATCGAAACTCCTTATCGAAAAGTAACCGATGGAGTGCTTGATTTATCGGAAGAAGGCGTAATTTATTTGAGTGCCGAAGAAGAAGAAGAAAAGAAAATTGCACAAGCTAATGCCGTAGTTGATGAAAATGGAGTTTTCCAAACTGATAGAATTAAATCTAG